>Ga0209088_10000218_pt1 | contig 42604 bp, 26 predicted proteins | sample S_140625_EF_Meta_FD_187324 | JGI IMG/M metagenome (GOLD analysis project Ga0209088, IMG submission 187324) | Freshwater microbial communities from Lake Simoncouche, Canada to study carbon cycling - S_140625_EF_MetaG (SPAdes) (version 2) | ecosystem: Environmental > Aquatic > Freshwater > Lake ... | reverse complement strand
AACATGGAAACTATAAGTCTTACTATTTTACTTGTCGTAATTATTGGCTTTATTTCCTGGCAAGGTTTTAATAAAGATCAGGTAAAAGCGAAATTAATCTTTCACCCGTATGCCATTAAATATCATGGCGAATGGGTTCGGTTCATCACCCATGCTTTCATCCATGCTGATTGGAATCATTTACTGATTAATCTTTTTGTTTTATACCAGTTTGGAGAAGTCGCGGAATCATTTTTTAGGTATTTATTTGGAAATGAATATGCCTCATTAGTTTATATCTTATTCTTCCTTGGAGCTGTCATATTTAGCAGCATACCTGATTATTTCAAACATCAGGATAACCCATCTTATGGATCTTTGGGCGCCAGTGGTGCCACATCCGCTTTAGTCTTTATATATATAGTTCAAGATCCATGGAACTGGTTTATTTTTCCTCCTTTACCTGCGTTATTTTTAGGCATTGCTTATTTATATTATTCCTCATACATGGATAAAAGAGGAGGAGATAATATTGGCCATAACGCTCATTTTTGGGGAGCCACCTTTGGCTTAGCCTTTGCCTTTATATCGGCAAGTATACTGAAACCGGAATTTATTCAATATTTTATAGCCAAGTTACTTGAAGGACCAAGCTGGCCAACATTTTTACAATAATTCAACTTAAGATTATGTTTTTTATTTTATCCAAAATTTTGGCCTTTTGTATAAAACCTATCGTTTGGATTATTTCCTCTTTCTTTTTATCGCTCTTTTTCAAAAAAGATAAATGGAAGCGATTTTTTTTTATTTCGGGGATTTTATTATTAGTTATTTTAACTAATGGGGCGTTTTTTCAATTAGTCGTAAAATGGTGGGAGCCAAAACCAGTGAGCGTTAAAAGCTTAGAAAAAGAGTACGATTTCATTATTCTGCTTGGTGGTTACAGCGATTTTCAAACGGCTATGGGCAAATCTGAATATCAAATAGGCCTTAAAGGAGGTAATCGCTTAATCACTGCACTTCATTTGTATAAAAGCGGTTTAGGAAAAAAGATCTTGTTGACAGGAGGATCGGGTAAGTTACTTGGAGATAAATATGGAGAAGCGGAATATGTAGCTCCTTTTTTAAAGACCTTAGGTATTCCTGACACTGCATTAATTATTGAGAATAAATCCAGAAATACTTGGGAAAATGCTGTTTTTTCAAAACAAATTATAGATTCTATACAAAAAAACGCAAGCTGTTTATTAGTAACCAGCGCATTGCACATGCCCAGATCGAAGGCCTGTTTTGACAAAGCAGGATTAACGACCACCATTTATCCTACCGATTATTATTCTCAAAAATCAGATAATCTTTTGGATTTATTAATAGTACCCTCTTCTTCTAAACTATTTGCCTGGGAAGCAGCCATTCACGAATGGATTGGGGTAATCACCTACAAAATAAAAGGATATAACTAAAAATATGGGAGACTGGCAAACCATTTCAAAGAATAAAATATATGAAAATGCCTGGATTGAGGTGAGTCATCACGAGGTTATTAATCCTTCGGGAAATAATGGCATTTATGGTGTAGTACGTTTTCATAATAAAGCCATAGGAATTTTAGCTATAGATGATCACTTAAATATTGTTTTAGTTGGTCAGGACCGATACCCACTTAATGCTTATTCCTGGGAAATCCCCGAAGGTGGTTGTCCCATTGGAGAAGATAATCTGTCGGCTGCAAAACGCGAACTAAAAGAGGAAACAGGTCTTGAAGCTATCCATTGGATGCCACTTTGTAAATTTCATCTTTCTAATTCTGTGACAGATGAAGAAGGCCAATTATTTTTAGCCAGAAATTTGAAGGCGGGAAAGGCCAGCCCTGAAGAAACAGAAAATTTAAGCCTTAAAAAAGTAACCTTGGAAGAGGCCTTAAATCAGATTGAAAATGGAGAAATTACAGATGTTATAACCATCATAGGTATTTACAAATTAGCTCTAATGAAAGCTAAAGGAGAACTGTAATAAATTTATAAAAAATAGCTCGCCAATTTACACTATCCAATTTCCTGATCATCATAAATTCTCCCATTTACACAACGAATAATTCTCGCTGGAAAAGTCTCTAAAATCCTGTAATCATGCGTTGCGAATAATACGGCTGTATTATTTTGTTTAGAAATTTCTCGGAGCAATAAAACAATATCATCAGAAGTATCAGGATCCAGATTTCCCGTTGGTTCGTCTGCTATGATAATCTCGGGACTGTTTATTAAAGCCCTGGCAATCACAACTCTTTGTTGTTCACCCCCAGAAAGCTGATGTGGCATCGTTTTTAACATTCCCGATAATCCAACCTGATTTAAAACCAGGTTTATTCTGTGAGAACGCTGTACTTTGTCTTTCCATCCTGTTGCAAGTAAAACGAAATCTAAATTTTCTTCTACATTCCTGTCTGAAAGTAGATTAAAATCTTGAAAAACAATGCCCAGTTTTTTTCTTAATAGAGGAATTGTTTTTCTGTTTAATTTATTAAGATCAAAACCAGCCACTTCACCGGTACCCTTTTTTAGAGGTAGCGCAGCATAAAGAACTTTAAGCAAACTAGATTTTCCGCTTCCCGTTTTTCCAATTAAATAAGTAAATTCACCAGAATGAATTCTTAAATTAACTTGTTGCAATATCAATTTATCTTCTTGAAAAACAGAAGCATCTTGCATGCGAACAATTTGTTGACTCATAATTAAATATTTTCAATGTTAACAAAAATAATATTATTATTGTAGTAATCGAATGAAAATGCTGTTATGAAAAATGTTTATGCTAATTTTTTCCTGTTAATATTCCTGGTCTTCACCTTTGAAATTAGAGCTCAAACCCATATAAATCGTTTAGATAGTTTATTTAACAAGATAAAACATAGCGAATTAGCGTTAAGAATATTTTTTAGTGAAATGCCAAAAGGCGGAGATTTACATCATCATTATTCAGGTTCCATTTATGCCGAACAATATATTGAAAAAGCGAGGTCGCTAAATGCATGGATTAATCCAGTATCTCTCGAAATTTCCTTTGAATTACTTGATAAATCCGAACGGGATGGCTGGAAAAAATTTAAAAGTTATGAAAATCAAATAGGATTTTATCTGCTTCAGCAAAATCTGCTAAAACATTGGTCAGTTAAAGATTATGCTCGTTCTGATGGCATTACTTCTTATGATGATTTTTTTAATACTTTTGATCACTTTGGGTCATCAAAAGATAAAATGAAGGATGGTTCTGGATTAATATGGTTGAAAAATCTTGCCATAAGCCAAAAAGTATCCTATCTGGAAACGATGTTAGAAATAATTCCATGCGGAAAAAATTTAAAAATTGCTGAAACTTTTAATGATTCCTTACTATATTATTATCAGATAAATGATTCTTCCAGCCTTATAAATTTATTTAATACATTGAAAACCATTATTTTAAATAATGAAAATAAACAATGTATACAAGAATATCTGGGAAAACTAAGAGAGGAACATGAGCGATTAAAACTGGATGATTCCCTTTTTACCATACGGTATTTAACTTACATGATTAGAGTCCTTCCACCTGTTCAGGTATTTACCCAAATGCTACTTTCTTATGAAGCTGCCCAAAAAGATACTTTATTAGTCGGTGTTAATATGGTAGCACCGGAACATAACCCCATTTCTATTAGGGATTATCAATTACACATGAGAATGTTTAAATATTGTGCTCAACATTGGCCTTCAGTTTCTTTATCCTTACATGCTGGAGAATTGAGTGAAGGAATGGTTTCACCTGAAAATTTAAATTTTCATATTCAAGAAGCTGTTGAAATTGCCGGTGCCAAACGAATAGGTCATGGTACTGCCTTAGCTTTTGAGAAAAATTCCTTAGCACTGCTAGGTAAAATGAAAGAAAAAAACACCGTATTAGAAATAAATTTCAACAGCAATCAATTTATACTTAACTCCACAGCGCAAAATCACCCTTTTGAATTGTATCATAAAGCTAAGATTCCTTTAGTTATCTGCACCGATGATGCAGCTGTGTTAAGAACAGATCATAACAGTGAATATATTCAAATTGCCCTTAAATACCCCTATTTGAGTTATGCTGACTTTAAAGAATTTGCTTTTAATTCCATAAAATATAGTTTCATCAAAGGAACAAAGGTGAAAGAAAAATTAAATGAAAAACTAGAAAAGGATTTTCATCAATTTGAAGAAAAAATGTTGAAAAATTATCTCCTTATTTTTGGAGAATAACTAATTAAAGTCTTCTAAATTCCCAAGGTGGAACTGGAAAAGGATCTCTCCAAAGACCTAATTTTTGCGATTTAGCCTCTATTTGAGCCCTTTTCAATACGGCACTTTTCGAGTATTTTAAGTATTGCCAGGCCATTCCATTTTCAACCATCTCGACATTAACATTGGTTCCATTTCGGGTATAAATGAAACCCAGTGTTCTCCCATATCTATCTTTTCCCATTATTTCTAATTTTACTTCCTTACCAAAAATTAAATTTGATAAAAAGGATCGGGAAACGGTTCCAAATGCTTGCTTTCTCTCTGGTGCATCGATTTCTGAAAGTCTTACGGTTATTTCCTCCTTTTTATTTGTTAATAAAACAACAGTATCTCCATCTTTTATTCCTATAACTCGCAAAAATTCATTACTTTGCGAATAAAACCAACTCTGAGTAACCAAAGAAAAAAGAATAATCAACGAAACAAACAATAAGGCTGATTTTGAATTTATTAATTTAAAATGTAACATTTTTGAATTTTAATTTATGATAAATAAACGAAATATAAAGCTAGTAAACTTAAGGTTTTTTTTAATCATTTGCTTCTTTTTAACCACAGTTTTAAAGGGAATTACTCAAGATAGACTTTATTCTACTTTTCAGGGGAATGAGTCCTCGTTTAATCCCTCTCTGGCAGGATTTAGAGGAGCATTCACGTTATCGGGTCGATTTGTTTCCCAATGGCAATCATCCCAATTAAAAGGTTTTCAAACGGGATTATTTAAATTAGAGGAGAGTTTACCCTGTTCTATTTTTGATTATGATTTACAAGCAGAATATAATAAAGAAGGAACTGGCGTTTATAAATCTGTTCGTTTAGGAGGCAATTTTGCAGGTACGGCTCCATTTGAAACTGGAAATGCTATTCATAATTTTAGGTTAGGTCTGGGTTTGGTTTGGCAGTTTAATGCGATTAATTATGGAAACCTAATTTTTTCAGACCAGCTTGATCCAAAATACGGGGCTTTTGATCCTTTCGGCAATTTAAACCCAAGTTCCTTTATTTCACCTCAAAATAATAGAACAAACTGGTTTTTCACTCCTTCTGTTGGCATAAGTCATCGAATTTTATTTAATAGCGAAAATAAAAAATCATCCACTTTATTATGGGGTTTTGCCATTCATCATTTGATTGGATTGAGCAAAAATAAAAACTGGGGACAGGCTGAATCCCTTTTAGGTCTGGAAACAGTGCTACCCTATCGAGTTCATGGATTTGTAAATTTTGAACTAATTCCTTATTATAAATCAGGTCAATTTTTGAGTGTAAAACCTCAGCTTAACTTTGAAATGCAAGGATCGCTGCATTATTGGAATATAGGATCTAATTTTTCTCTAAATAGAAATATCTCTATTGGCACATTTTTACAACAGGTAATAACAAAGGATAGCGAAAACACCCAATGGCTTTCCCTTCAGGTAGGATTAGGAAATACCTTGTTAAATGATAAAAAAATGGATCTAACCTTCTCTTACAACATCCCATTGACAGGGATTAGAAATTATTTGGGGCCGTTTCTGGAAGCAGGAATCGCCTTTCATTTTAGTAAAAGTCCAGGTTGTGGAATATTAGGCAAAGATAATGTACTGGCTTATCCAGGCGTCCAATGTCCCAGCTCGTCTTTTAGTCGCGGAAGAAGAAAATTATACGAGAATATATGGTAAAAACATACAAGCCAAAAACTTTCATTTTTGAATCTTTAATAGTTTGCGTTATATTTTTTTACAATTCACCAATTGTGTTCGCTCAATGTACTATTTGTAATAAAAATGAATGCGGTCCCGTTTTTGCAACTTACAGCCCCAAAGGCCCCAATGTGTTTTGCGAAGGGGCGAAAGTTACTCTTATAAATACAAGTTCTACTAGGGATTTTGAAGTATTTTTTATAGATTGGGGTGATGGCAAAAAAGATACGGTTAGAAATTATGAAGACATTGAACACATTTATACATATTCTTCTGAATTTAAAAGATGTGAATCTGAAGCTAATGTCTCTCAGGAAATATGCTATAGGGGGGAAAAAAAATGTGGAACAAAAATAAGTTGTAGCACAACAAAAACTTATGTAAATGTTAAATTAAAACCCGAAGCTAAAATTGAACTTGACAATGAATATTGTATCAGTAAAACCATTAATTTTAAAGAAAATGGTTGCCATGGGGAAAGCTATTTGTGGGATTTCGGCGACGGAAAAACAAGCACGGAAAGAAATCCAGTTCATACTTATTTAAATACTGGATTTTACAATGTAAAACTAACCGCTTCCAATGAATGTGGTTCCAATTCAACTTTTAAATCAATCAGGGTTGTTGACTTTCCTCAAGCAGGATTTACTTCTAATCCCTCCGCTGGATTATGTGGACCTGGCGAAGTTCAGCTTAAAATGAACGACGATCCATGGGGCCAGGGAAGCTGGAAAATCGAACCAAAAGATACTTTCTCCTGGAAATTTTTAGATTCAACCTTTACCCTAAGTTCCAAAGATTTAAAAATAAAAATAAAAAAAACAGGTGATTATAAAATCACGCATATATCTCAAAATGCCTGCGGAACATCTGAAAAAATGGCTATTTATAAGGTGTATGAACCACCAACTTACCAAATTGATACGCCAAAAGTTTTTTGTGAAAAAGGGGTTATAACCGAAAAGGATTTAAAATTTTCCATGAATGGTGGCATCAAATCAATCACCTGGTCCTTTGAAGGCGCCGATAGAAGTACTGATACTTCCCAACGATTTAATGCCTTGACTTTTACTAAATCTGGATCGGTGACCATGAAAATTTCGACCGAAGTCTGCGGTTCAAAGGAAAAAAAAGTTCCTGTGACTGTCATTCAAAAACCAATAATTTCACTATCCGCAAATCCAGCTGAATTTTGTCTTGGCGGTGATACGTTAACTTTACTAGCAACCCCAGCTGGAGGAAAATGGAGTGGCATAGGAATAGTAGATCCTGATATGGGTAAGTTTTTTCCTAAAAACATATCCGAAAACACCTTGATTAATCTTATTTATTCTTTTGATGCAGTAGGTTGTAGCTCTTCTGATTCCTTCAAAATAAAAATCATTCCAGCCCCAGCTATTACCTTAAGTATAGATTCTTTCTGTTTGGGTGATTCTCCTAAAAACCTCATTGGTCTTCCCAAAGGAGGTCTTTATTCTGGCAAAGGTGTTGACCAGACCACAGGTTTATTTTCGCCTTCTTTGAGTGGCACGGGTCAATTTCCTGTTACCTATATTTTTAACCAACAAAATGGATGTCAAATTGCAGCAAAAGGAATTGTATTGGTTGACAAACCGCCCGTAATAAACCTTTTAGATACGATTATTTTTTGTAGAAGCAATCAAATTTCTAATTTAAATATAGAATCCGGGATTAAAGTAGACTCCATGGGTGGTACTTTCACCTGGAGAGGAACGGGTGTTATTGACCAAACTGGAAAATTTAACACGACATTATTATCAGAAAACCAACTTTATATATTATATATTCAATATAATAGAAATGCATGTTCTGTAAATGATTCTATTATAGCAAACAATATCAATAATATCCCTCTTTCCCTTTCAAGAGACACCACCCTTTGCATAGATAATAATACCTATGAATTAAAAACAAATATTGGAGGTGGAATCTGGACAGGAAAAGGAATAAATGCCCAAAATGGCATCATAAATTTAACCCTTCCAAATACTGGTGAACATCTTTATGAGTATGTATATCGACCGGAAACCTCCTGTTTTCAAAAAGGGGTAGTCAAAATAACTATATTAAATCCTGGATTATCCATTTCAGCTGGGAAACCAATAGAAATTTGTCCCGAAACAGGAGAAATAATGCTGGAAGGGGCATTTCCAACTGGCGGATTATGGAATGGTCCTGGGTTAAATAATGTCAATAATCCAATAGTCAAAACAAGTTTTTTAATGCCCGGAGAAAACAAATTTACCTATTGTATCAGTGATCCTGGAAATATTTCCTGTAAAGCATGTGCAACAAAAATAGTTTATTTAAATCCATCGCCCGTTGCAGCCTTTGAACTACCAGAAAACATCTGTTTAAACACCTCTATTAATCCAAATAATAAAAGTAAAAATGCAGTTACCTATCGATGGATAACAGAAGAAAATCAATCGAGTGAAAATAAAAATCCAACTTTCATATTTTCAAAATCAGGAAATAAAACGTTGCGACTTGAGGTGCAAAATGATAAAAAATGTATATCCACTGTTGAAAAAAATTTCAAGGTTGTTTCTCCTGCTAACATTCAAATTTCTTTATCTAAAAATGAATCCTGTGCACCCTTTGACCTTGTCATTTCAAAAGTGACTACAGGTGACGATGTTACAATAAAATGGATAAATGGAAAGGATACAGTCGTAAGCCAGGAACCACCTTTTTGGAAACTAAAAGGGACTAATAAAGATACTATTTATAAAATTGAGGTCATCGCAAATAATGTTTGTGTGGAAGTAAATAATAGTAAATCCATTTTAATACACCCACTGCCAAAAGTGATTTTTGGCACATTCCCTTCAGAAGGCTGCGCTCCATTGGCTGTTAAAATAGCCAATATCAGTGAAGGTGGCCCCCTACAGTATAAATGGGATTTTGGAAATGGAAACGTAAGTAACGATTCTTTAGTACAGGAACAAAATTATGCTTTGGCTGGAACTGATTATAAAGAATTTACCCTAAAACTGAGGGCAGAAAATGCTTGTGGAAAAGATAGCTTAGAAAAAAAAATAACCGTTTATAAAAGAGATACCGAGGCATTTTTCGAGATTGATTCACTGGAAGGTTGCCCTCCATTTCAACTACAGGCAAAAAGTTTTTCTACCATTGGTTCTTCTTTAAATTGGCAATTAAGAAATCCTGACGGGAAATTTGCATCTGGTAATCAACAAATTTTCAAACAATCTTTAAATTTTCCTGGTGAATATCATCTGATATTAGGTGCAACCAAATGCGGTACAGACACTTTCGAAGCAAAAATTAAGGTTTTACCTATTCCGGAAATTTCCTTTCCTCTAAAAGAAGCATATTGTTTGAAGGATACCATTAGTCTAAATATTCTTACAAATAAACCTGAAAATATCTCTGGAATAAATTGGAGTTTTGGAGACGGAAATGAATCCAGAAATTTTAATTCAACCCATATATATGATAAACCAGGTAGCTATAATGTTACCTTAACCGCCTTTTCAGCCTTAAATTCCTGTAAATCTAAGCTTGAAAAAACAGTAGTTATTCATCCTAATCCAGATGTAAACCTCATAGCTGATAAACCAGCAGGATGTCCTCCCCTATCTGTAAATATAAAACATACCGAAGAACCAGGTACGATTTATTTATGGAATTTTGAAAATGATAAAATATTGCTAGAATCAAATCCAACCTATCTTTTTACAAAAAGTGGATTAACTACTGTTCAGCTAAGAACTACCAACAGATATGGGTGTGTGCAGGTAAGTAAACCTCTGGAAATATTAGTTTATCCTAAACCTGTTGCTTCTTTTTCCCTCCCAATTTATGAGTATTGTGAATTTTCACCCTTATCAAGTCTTAAAAATAATTCAACTGGAACCATTAATTATGAGTGGAAATGGCTGGATCAGACCTTAAACGACTTTGAACCTTCCCTGACAGCCTACAAACAAAAAGGAGATTATGGACTTCAACTTACGGTAAAAAATAATTTCGGTTGTCAGGATTCCTTAAAAAAATCAATAAGGATTAATACCCAAAGTTTTGCAGCATTCGAGATAATCTCCCCAAATATTTGTTTGGGAAATTCACCAATTATAAGTAACAAAAGTAAAAATTCCAATCAGTATCAATGGTTTATTGGGTCGATTGAGGTGAGTAATCAAGCAATTCCACAATTTAAAACAACCTTAACTGGTGATTTTCCAATCACCTTAATCACCAGACAAGATAATAAATGCAGTGATACATTTACCCTCAACACGCTCGTTTCAATATTTCCCAAACCAAAAGCTGCCTTCGAATATAGGACTGATTTTATTACAAAAACAATAGGAGAAGTTCAATTTGTAAATCAATCTTTATTTTCAACCCGATATTCCTGGGATTTTGGCGATGGAACTAAAGATGAATCGTTAGGACCTCTGCACGAGTATGATATTAATAGAAAAATTAAGGTAAAACTTATCGCCTATGCTGATTATTTAAATTCATTTACTTGTTCCGATACCATAATTAAAGATATAGAACCAGAATGGATTACAACTTTTCATACACCAAATGCCCTGGCACCAGAATCGGGTAATCCCGAAGTACAAATATTCAAACCAGTAGGAATAGGTCTAAAAGAATATGAAATTCAAATCATTAGCCCTTGGGGTGAGCGGGTTTGGTTTTCAAATAAATTATTGATTGATGCTCCCGAAGAAAGCTGGAACGGAAGAAAAAATAATTCAGGAACTTTACTTCCCCAAGGCGCTTACATCTGGCAGGCTAAAATCACTTTTATCAGCGGTAAAAAACAAGTTTTTACTGGGTCGATAAATCTATTACGTTAAAAGATTTTTTTTTATAATAAAAAATTTAAAAAAATAAATCTTTTGTACGAGGAAAATCGTATTTTTGAGTTTAAAATAAACAGTTTAAATTACTGATTATTAATATATTAAAATGAGAACCCCCACTGAATCTCTTTTATTGGTCTATGTTTTGCTTATGCTGTCGTTTATTTTGAACGGATGCAAATCTAAAGAAACACAATCCTTAGCCAAAATACCTATCCAGAATGAATTGGAAATTTCAGTTCCTGAATTTGCGAATTTAGAAATCGTAGGTAATGAAACTATTATGGATGATAAAAAAACAGATTCTGTTTTATCTAATCTGGAAAAAATTGAAGAAAATATCATTCCTATACAAAGTAAGAATGATTTGGTTTTTAAAGGTGGAGAAACACCTGTTCCCACTGTGAAAACCGGAAATGGATTTGCCATTTTAGTTTCATCTTCAAGGTTAGAAGTTGGCGAGCCAATTACATTTTATGTTAATACAACTTCTGCATTGACCTGGCAGTTGGGAGATGGCACCAGTAATACTGGAAAAAAAATATCCCATGTTTTCCAAAAACCAGGACAGTATAAGATAGAAGCATTTAATGCTGAAAAAACGCAGCGAAATAGAATTGAAATATTGGTTCTTTGTTCTACAGAATATGTTTTGAACAAAATAAATAGAATCCAAAGTGCTGCATATTCTAATGATGAGAAAGCACTTTTAAAAGGTATTGAAGAATTTAAAAAAATGTTTAAATCCACCAATTTAGTCATTGAATTAATTACGAACAACCAAGGGAAAGGGAGTAGAAAGTTTAATGATATTGATGGCTTTATGGATTATTTATTGATTAGAACAGAGCAAAACAAAGAAAAAGGTTACTTGGATCAAGCGGTAATAAATGGCGTAAAACAATTAGAAACTTCTTCTGAAAGTTCATTACTGTCAAAGATTACGTTATATGAATAATAAATTTATCCTGTTCTCACTGATATGGGTAATTATTAATTCTATCAGTAGTTTGAAATCAAATGCTCAGGATGGCATCTATAAGAATGGCCATAAATTTACATTTGAAGCACCAAAATCCACAGCAATTCCTGTTGGGCATACCGCAGAGTCTTGGGAATTAAAAAGACAGGAAATTGAAATAACTTTAAGTGAAAGAAAGGTTTACTTCGGTAATCTTTCCTATGGTATGGCGCAGGAATTACATCAGTGTTTCAGAATAATTAGTGACAATGAAAAAATATTAAGATTAAAAGAAGCGGCCAAAAGGCATGCTTTGTCATTGTTTAAAGATGCAAGCGGAGAAATTCCAGGTAGTACACCGTATTTTGGAATGGTATTAGGGGAAAATGGTCTGATAAATGAAAGTTATGTTAATTTGGGTACCTATATGGATATGCTCATCGCTCAAACCTCCAGACAAGAAGGCGTAAACATCTGCTGGGCATTGCCAGGAGGTGAATCTGGAAAAATAGTCCATTTTAAACCAGCTGGTTTTTCAAGTCCCATACTCTTACCAAATGGACAAAAGCATCCTGAAAACTTGCTTTATGAGGTTTACAGAGGTTCCTTACCTGTCAGAGAAAGAATTGGTTTCCTGAAAAATGGTATGCCTGCTGAACAAATTATATGCAAGGAAATGTTTTTTGAACTAAGGTGCTATTTAGATTCATCACCAAAACTTAATCCAGGTGCACCAGATAAATTTTACTGGCAAGTATCATTTATCAGAATTGGAAAAGTAACCGATGAAAAAAAGTGTGAAAATCTGCCGGATGTTGCCTGTTCATTACCCGATTTATCCATTCTGGCTCAAATAACCCAGGTTTCAAATGACTCTCTTCAAAATAATGACTTAACTTCTAAATCATTACCTCCCCCAAAAGCATATAAACCAGTATCTCCAATAACCTATTTATTTCCAGGTCATGGCCTCAGGCATTTCCAGGCAATGAAAGAAAAGAAATATAAATTACCAATATGGCCGGTTATTACTGGCATGTGGCTTGGTAGTGGTTTTTTTGCTGTGCTTAGTAAGAAACAATCCGATATAGATTATAATATCCATAAGAAAACCTTTTCAATAGCTGAAAATGAATGGTCTTACACTAATGCAAATAAATGGCATCAAAGAGGGTTAATTAGTGCCGCCGCTTGTTTAAGTATCTGGATCATAAATGACACGCATATTTTTCTAAAAGACAGCAAGGCAAGACGCACGAGTAAAGAATTGTTTATGCAATCAATTCCGGCTCCCACTATTGGATTTAATGGGAAAAATGAATTATTTTTGAATAACCAACCGACTTTGGGCATTCGTTTAAAATTCTAATCCATGAAGTTTTCAAAAATACTCCTATTACTTATTGGATTAGGTTTACATTCTTGTTTAAAATGGGATCTGGAAAAATTTCCTCTAAATACATTTTCCCAGCATTATCCGATTTCACCATCTATTGATACTCAAAATACACATCAATTTGTTCAACTAACGGATGGTTCCTTTAGGATACTAGGCACAAATACTAAACAACAAATCAATTTGTTACAGGTAACACCTGATGGTAAAACGGCTACTTTAGGAACTTCTCTCGGAATTGGTACGAGCAGCGATATACAGAATGGTACTGGCTCAAACGCCTTTGGTACATTGATAAAATTGAAAGATGGCATAAGTTTTCTGCAATTTTCCAATGGAATATCTCCAACTTTACAAACGATTATTAGTAGTGATTTATCTAAAAAATTTCCTTTAATTGAAAACGCTGAAGGTGTTAACTGTCTAATTAATAAAGCTGGAAACTGGATTGTCATTGGCATATTAAAACAATTCACGCAAGATAACAGGCTATTTGTTAGCTCCTTAAATCCTGGCGGATCACCAGAATGGCTTCATACTTATGATACTAATATCGAACCTAAAGGTGGTCATATTTCAGAAGATGGCACCCTGTTTTTATTAGGCTCGCGACCTGGAGGAAGTGCCGTATTACTTAGATTTCAGAAAAATGGTACTTTGACATTATCTAAATCTCTTCCGCAAATTTTTATATCTAAAGAGGCTTCTATTTCGGGAAATGGTAAATCATTAATCATTACAGCCTCACAAAAAACGTTAAAAGGATTTAAGACATTTGTCACTTCCTTAACCTTTAATGGAGATAAAGAATGGGAATATTCAAAAGAATCTGCCCTGGGCGCAAGCACTGGAATAAAAATTATCTGTGAAAAGGAAGGACAAATTATTCTCTTAGAAAGAGAAGGACTGACATCTTCCAGTTTAAATTATAAACATCGTTTAATTAGGTTGAACGCGGCAGGTGAACTTTTGTGGGAAAATGAATTTACGCCAGAAAGACCAAATGAAAAAATCGTTGACTTATTAATTTCTAACGATTTTGGATATGCCCTCTTAAGTACCGAAATTACAGGTTACAAAATAATAAAAACAGACATTTTCGGGAAAATAAAACCTTAGGTAATAGTATTTTCAACATTATTGTATTAATTTTGTGAATTAAGATATTCTAATAAAACTTCTTATAAAAGATTACTCCCAGGCCTTTTTTTTCATGTAGCTTATTCTGATGTATGGCTGAAGGAACCTTTTTGTTGCAAGGTGATGTATTAATTATAACGTTTAGTCATACTAATCGAATAAAATTGTACTATTATCACCACGATACCGATTTCAAAGAGGTTAAAAATCTTCCTATAGTAAAAAATATTGCCCAGCTACAACCCATTATCTTTCAATTTATTGAAGACTTTTTAAGATCACGTATCGAGATAGCCTTTGAAAAACCTACTGTTATTTTTAACCCGGAAAAATTATCGGGAAATATTCTTTTAGTTGTTGATTCTTCTTTAACGGAATCAATTAAAAAAGAGGTAGAAGATTTTTATCATTGGTTAGTTGAAACTTTAAGAATCAATGAGTTCCATAAAATTTTTGCTGAAAAATCAATTAGAAACAAAGAAACTAATAAGTCTGAAAAAATTATTGAAACTCTTTTTTCTGATTACCATCTTTCGATCAGTTTAGTTGACACTTTAGAACCGGAGGCATTTAAAGAAGAAAAACTTGAAAAATTAGGCTTTAATGATACTAGAAAAAACGTTTTTGCCCAATTAATCTCTGAGGAGATTCTCCAAAAAGCTGGAACAATCACCAAAATATCCAAAGAAAATCTTTTCAAAGAGGCCTTGAAAATTTCCAATTCTTATATTGACTCCCCAGAAAAAGAATGGAAAGGCGAATTAATATTAGCAAATAAATCCTTTTCATTTTTATTGAGTCCTGAAAAACTTCAAAGAGCAGTTATAGAACAAGAAAAAAATATTAAAGCCAATAAAGCGATATTACAACTAGTTAATCCATACAACGATATAAATAATTTATTTTCACTTTTAAACAATCGAAAACTCAGTGCCCCACTATTTAAGGAGGCAATTGTAGAAGCTTTTGGAAATTTTGCAGCGGAGAACCTCATTGATTTTTTAAATTTGGGCGAAAAAATAAGTCCCAAGGAAAGTTCGCCAATTAATTCAAAATATTTACCTGTCAGAGGATTAGGATCATTAGATGTATTAGAGATTGATGACGATCAATTATCCGCTTTAGATCACTTAATAGAAGGGAAAATAAAACCTAAAGAAGATAAAACACTGAAGCAAAAGCCAAATAAAAAATGGTTAATTTTTTCAGGTATTTTTATACTCCTTTTGACTGCCGTATTTGCCATTCCAACATTCATTTCTCCCCCCGTAAATTGCAGTCATTCTTTACTCCTGGAAATGATAAAAGGGAATACACACCAAGTAAAAAGGATGGTTCTTGCCTGTACTGATTTTAGAAATCCAGAACAACAAGTTATTACCATAAATAATCACGATTATAGCAGTCCGGTCATTTTAGCCATTGCAAACGGAGATTTAGAGACTTTGAAATTTTTACACGAAAAAGGGGAAATACCCTTAGATATTCAGGAAAAAAACACTGAAAATCCATCCTTAAAGGGCTGGTCTGCTCCATGGGTTGCAGTTGCCTTTAATCAACCTAAAATATTAGATTTTTTATCCAGTAAGAAAATAAATATGGATACCCGCCAGGATAAAAATGGCGAAACTCCACTGATACATGCTATTTCTTTGAATAATAAATACCTGATTAGTAAATTACTTCTTGCTGGCGCAGATCCAGATTTTTCTGATTCAAAAGGTATTACCCCACTACTTTTTACCCTTGCTTTAGATTTGCCTGATATTGCCAAAATACTTCTTTCCAAAGGAGCATCTATTCCTCCTTTTTTGACAGCAGTTGAATTTAAATCCCGAATTAAATCTGAGGAAATGAAAAGGGTCATACAGCAGTATGCACCAAATAGATTTTCTTTTTTAGATGCTTTTCAAGCAAATAGCCCATTTAGTAAAAATGTAAATGGCTCATTTATTAATGAAGATGAACATCTTGTTTTTACTGGTTCATTATTTAGAATTTACCCTTTTAATATTCCTACCTCTTCAAATTATAATTTTTCATGTTCTTTGAACCTGCCTCAATTAGATGATAGTGGTGAATTTGGCATTATTTTCTCCTCATTAGCCAACAACAAATGGTTATTAAGTTTAGATACAAAAGGTCATTGGAATTTAAAAAACAATAATAAAACTATAAAATCAGGTCGTTTTAAACTTACCGGTGATCATATAAAATTAAAAATAAAGAAGGAGAAGAATCAATTTGAGTTTAAACTGGATGAAAATACTATTCTGACCCATTCAATGAGCGATATTCCCGGAAATTATTTTGGATTTCAAGTTGAAAATAATTTTCAAAATGGCCAGTGGATCATTAAAAAATATAAATTAATTGCGTTTTAAATCACCCTTAGATTTTTACAATTCGTTTTGTCTTGCCCAGTACATGAATAAAATATATCCCAGGGGGTAAAAAACCCAAATCGACACTAGTTTCTTCCCTTGTTAAAGACAATTCAAATGTCTTTATCACCTGACCATAAACATCTATTATTCGAAGTAATTTAACATTTCCAAATTGTATTTCACCAAATCGACTTTTCAAATTTAGCAGTTTATCAAAAGGATTAGGATAAACATCTATTAAATCCATGCTACTTATTGGATCATTCAGCGCATTTGCTCCGCCAAATGACACTTTAATGGTATCGATAACGGAACAACCAGATTTGGTATTGAATACCTCCACCGTATAGATACCAGGGTCTTCAATATTGATAGTAGAAAGTGTAGAACCATCAAACCAACGATAGGAATAACCATCAACTGGTGGCTTACCTATGACTAATTTTTGACCTGAATATAAAAAAGTATCTACTCCTGGATCAAAAGGAAATTTATCTGTGACTGTTATTTTCCAATCTAAAGAATCGGAACAACCTGCATTATCATTATATAAATAAGACAATGTAAATTCACCTGATTTTGTAGGCTTAAAACGAAACAACCCCTCCACCCTATTAACTAATTCCAGTGATAAACCATTGATTGCTTTAACTAATCCACCTGCTGGTTTAGCTTTAAAATCAATCCAATTATCACTTTTGCAATAAGAAGTAATGAGATTATCAAATCCCAAGGTAGGAGATTGTTTAAGTTCTTTAATAAAAAAGGAATCTTTACCCTTACATCCCCCAGTATCAGTATAATCATAGAAAACCCATCTATCCTTGATTCCATTTCCAACGGGTAAGGTATACTTTCCATTTAATAAATCTGTAACACCAATTCCAGTAAATTTACCCCCAAACGGATTTGCTTTTAATTCAATCGTATTGGTATTAACACATAAAAAACTTTTAAGATTTAATATAGCAACGGGCGGGGAAGTATATACATTTAAATTGACAGTAGCCTGTGCTTTACAGATAGAAGCAGAGGTAGTTACTAACGATAAAGGAAAATCACCTGATATATTGGGCGGGAAATATTTATAATCTATGATGTCACCACGTACTGTTGTATCTAAAATAATACTTCCAGATTGAAACAGCTGAACTTTAACAGAATTACCAGAAAGATTAGACCATTTCATGTTTACCTTTGATTCCTTACCCAGACAAACAGGGGTCGCAGTAAAACGGGTAATTTCAGGTTGTTCGATAATATCCAGGGTTAGTGAATCTATAGAAGAACCACAAGAACTAAATCCTTCCACTTTCACAGGGTATTTACCTGTTAGGTTGTATTTAATTTTTCCAGGATTTAAACCTGTATAACTGGAAGGAATACCCCCGGGAAAAGTCCATTTTACTGTTTCAAAGTTTCCTGTAGTTGTTAAAGCTGGTGAAAACTCAATATTTGAACAAAAAGCATTCAATTTTGCCAAAGAAATACCAGGTTTTTGAATAATTCTAAGTTCCGCTAAGCGTTCCGCAGAACATTTTGCTCCTTTTGATACCAACACTTTGACAGGGTATGTCCCAATATTTTCAAGAGGGCGAAATTTCCATGTTAGGAAATTTCCTGTAATAAATGTATCCAGAATAATGACACCTGATAAGGAAATAGAAACCGATAGCCTTTCATTTTGAGGATTAGAAAGATTTATATTAATGATACTTTGATCACCAAAACAGATTGATGATACATTGAGTGATTGCAATACAGGTTTTGCTAAAACGGTAACGGTTGTGGTATCAAATATTGTACCGCAGCTATTGGTAGCCTCTAACTTTATTCCATATTGACCAGGTTTGGAGAAGCTGATTTTGCCAGGGTCCAAACCATTAAAAATAGATGGAACACCACCATTTATTAGCCATTTAACAGACGTAAAAGCTCCATTTATCGCATACAAAGGAGAATATTCTTCATTTTCACAAAGGGAGGAAACAGGAGCTAAGGCGACTGTCAGTGCATCAGTTATAGAAAGAATCACAGAATCTCTAAGACTACAATAAGGACTTGAGGCATCAAAATAAACGGTACTTTTAATTTTATTGACAAATAAGCTAGGGTCAATTAATCCTGTGGAGGAAATTCCAAAACCAGTCCAAACCCCGGAAGGACTGGCAGACAATTGAATAGGAGCAGCATTTGTACAGAATGCCACATCCTTTTTTGCAAGTTTTAATGTATCTTTTGGAAAAACCTGAATACGAATAATGTGATTAAAAGTTCCACATTGTCCTATGGTCTGTAAATCGATAGTACCATTTTTCTTAAAAAAGGCTGGTTGAAAGGTTTCTCCTTGAACGGTAAGAGGATTTTCATTATTTATTTTCCAGATTAAAGTATTTATTCTTCGTTTATCATAAGTAAAGAGTAAGGACTCTGGTGAGACAAAACCCTGCTGACAAAAATTAACCTCAGAATCTGTTTTGAAAAAAGGCGTTGATTTAAGGATAAATGGTATAGAAACGGAATCAATACCACAACCATTGGTTGTGGTTAGTTGAATATTAATAGCGCCCAATCTTTTGAATCTGATCCAACTGGAATCACCAGAGGTGAAAGTATTTAATTGTTCCCAAACTGATGTATCACCCGTAATTTTCCAGGCACCATCAGACGTATTAAATTGATTATTTTTCAATCTGATAATAGCTGGAAAGCATAGTTGTTGCGTATCAATAAGAATATCTGCTTTAGGTTTTTGCAAAATAGTAATCACCTGCTTCACAGAATCAGCACCACAACTATTTCTGGCCGTTAGTTCCACTTCATATTGCCCTGGCAGATCATAATCAAGATTAATATCTTTAATATTTGTTATACGAAAGGTAGAATATCTCCAGGAATAAAAAGCGGCGTTTGAAAAGCAGGTATTATTTTGAAAATTTAATCTTGCCCCAACGCAAGCTGTAGTGGCCGAGGAAATAAAAGAAGCTTTTGGTTTCAATGCTATTCTAACCGGAAAAGACTGAACTTTTTGGCTACAGGAGAACCCTTCGTTACACTGTTTAAATGCGGTAATACAAACGGTTAATCTAATTATAGTATCATTTTGACAAGAAGCTTTAAGAGCTCCAGGCAAATCGTATTTATGATAAAAATCATTTAATTGATAAACGGTATCTTGTTTTCCATCACCCCAACGGATGACCAATCCTGTATAAGTCTGGACCGCGGTATTGTTTTTAAATCTAAAAACAGAACCTTCGCAAACGATGGAATCAATAGGAGAAACATCATAAGATACCGCGCCACAATCATTTCTGGAACAAGGTATTTCACAAGTAGATTGAGCTGAGAGTAAAGTTATACTGAATGTAAAGGCAACAACTAACCCAAAAATATACAAGTGAATGAATTTCATAATATTAAGATTACTTAGGGGGAAAATAATTAAGGGTGAAATGTACGCAAAAAAGGAATAAAATCAAAAAAAAAATAACCGCTTCCAGCATAAAGCTGAAAGCGGTCAAAAAATGATATCTTATAATTTAAGAATTAGTTTTGGGGAAAATAACTTTTTTCATTTTTTCCACCACCTTGAACCATTTCCAATCTGGTTTTAAATTCTTTACTTAATTCTAACTGATCTTTCTTTGCATAAATTTCCTTTAATGCAATCAATGTATTCGAATCGTTAGGATTAAGAGATTCTGCACGCTGAAAGTAAGGAAGAGACTCATCAAATTGCTTAAAAACCTGAGCTTTCAAATCATTAAATTTCTTTAAACCTTCTTTTGAGTAATCTTCATTTAAGGCATTCATTTTCTGAGAAGTTAAAGCAGCCTTATTGTAATAAAGTGCACCGATACTATAAAGTGCTTCTACGTTTTTAGGATCCAGCTCAATAGCTTTGTTGAAGTATTCTAAAGATTTAGCGAAATAACCATCTGCTTCAGCCAAATCACCGCCTTCTTTTGCTGTTTTCTGATGCAGATTATCATAAACATTACCCATTACAGAATAAAGGGAAACATTTGTAGGTTCCATTTTAATCGCTGTTTCGAGTCTTGCAATCAATTCATTCATTTTCTGTAATTTCAGATAATGATTAATTTCCGCAAATAGCAAGGATAAATCTTCTGGAAATTGCTTACGAGCATTTTCAAGAATTGGATAAGCTTCTTCTGGAGAGGTTTTTTTAGCTTTCAAATTATACAATGACTCATAAATAGCAGGTTTGTCATATTTTTTATCTGCAAGTTGCGTAAAATATTTCTCTGCTTCAACATTAAATCCACCGTTAATAGCTGCTAATCCTGAGATATAAATTTGATTAAGATAATCAGCTTCAACATCTAAGGTAGAAACTTCACCTGCACCTTTCAACATATCATGAATAGTAATTACTGTTGAAAAATCTTTGAATGCCATTTCATATTTTTGTTCGTCATAATTATAAACACCAATATTACTTAGGGAATTTTGAAGGCCTCCAATAAGTTTCAACGTCTTCTTTTTTTCTGCAGGTTTTACAGCCATCTCCATTGCTTTCATCAAATGTTCATAAGCAATTAACTCTGGAGAAGGAACCTGAGGTAAATCTTCCACTTTACCTACACCTAATTGTTTAGTTGTAACAATCTGATTTGCAACTTCCGCCATGATTTCTCCACTTTTCAACCATGCATCTGGAGTTAGATTAGCCTCTTGAAAAGTTATTGCTTTTGAAATAGCTGTAACTGCATCATTTAACTTCGCTTTATTTCCAATCATATCTAATTGGAAAGCGGTAAAGGCTTTTTTAGCATTTGAAAACTCTGATTTAAAATCTTGCGCATTCAAAACTATATTTCCTACGAATAGGAAGAATAACAAAAACGACTTTTTCATGGTTCATTAAGTTTTGTTTGGTAAACATGATATGCCTAAATAACGTATTTAGACCCTAAAAATATTGTTTTGCAAAAATATTATAATTCTTCAGAAATTTCCGTTTCAGGACTTGAATTATCCAAAGAATCATCGCTGTTATCCGAATTTTCTATTGAAGAATCCAAAATTTCATCTATTTCAGAAATTTCTGCTTCGGGAGAATATGGAATAACTGCAACATCTGCGATAGCATCGTCATCATCGAGACGAATAACTCTAACGCCCTGAGTCGCACGCCCCATCACTCTCATAGCCGAAACTGCCATTCTAATAATAATACCTGAACGATTGGTAATCATTAAATCTGCATCTTCCTGTACTGCTTTTATAGCAATTAGCGCACCTGTTTTGTCCGTAATCTGCATTGTTTTGACCCCTTTCGCACCTCTGTTTGTGAGTCTGTATTCCTCCACTTCAGACCTTTTTCCGTTACCTTTCTCTGAGACAACCAGAATAGTATCCTGCACACTTTCATCTGGATTTATACAAAGCATGCCGACTACAGCATCAGAATCGCCCGAAAGTTCCATTCCTTTTACACCAGTTGCATTTCTACCCATTGGTCTGACTTTGGATTCATGGAAGCGAACAGCATAGCCTCGACGGCTTGCAAGAAATATTTGATGATCTCCACCTGTTAAAGTTGCGGATAAAAGCATATCTCCTTCAGCGATGGTGATTGCATTAATGCCCCCCATTCTAGGTCTGGAATATGCTGCTACGGAAGTCTTTTTAATAATACCCAGGTGAGTACAGAATATAATAAAATGATTTTGGACAAATTCTGTATCATTTAGATTTGGAATATTTATGTAAGCCTTAACTTTGTCATCCTGTGAAATATTCAGAATATTCTGGATTGCTCTACCTGCAGAGGATTTGCTTGCCTCAGGAATTTCAAAGACCCTGAGCCAAAAGCATTTTCCTGATTCAGTAAATAGCAACAAATAATTATGTGAATTAGCAACAAACATATTCACAATAAAATCTTCATCTCTGGTTCTTGAACCCTTAGCCCCTCTTCCACCTCTACTCTGGGTTCTAAATTCCGAAGCAGCTGTACGTTTAATGTACCCAAGATTAGAAATAGTGACGACAACTTCCTCTTCTTTAATTAAGTCTTCCAGATTAATATCACCTTCAGCCGCTACAATTTCTGTTTTTCTGGCATCCCCATAATTTTCTTTAATCTCTAAGAGTTCCGTTCTAACAATTTCCCTTTGTATTTCTTCTGACGCTAAAATAGATTCATAATAGGCAATTCTGTCCATCACTTCTTTATACTCAGCCCTTACTTTATCTCTTTCAAGACCAGTAAGACGTTGTAATCTCATTTCAAGAATAGCTTTTGCCTGAATATCAGAAAGGCCAAAAGTGGAAATCAAGCCTTCTTTAGCTTCGTCTACATTTTTACTTGCTCTAATCAGCGAAATAACCTCATCTAAATGATCTAACGCAATCAGGATCCCCTCCAGAATATGTGCTCTTTCTTTTGCCTTTTTTAGATCATACTGAGTTCTTTTAACAATAACCTCCAGTCGGAATTTGATAAACTCCACAATCATGTCCTTCAAACATAAGATTTCAGGCCGGCCATCCACTAAAGCTACGTTGTTAATACCGTAGGAAGTTTGCAGAGGAGAGTATTTGTAGAGTTGAGAGAGTACTACTTTAGCCATAGCATCCCGCTTTATCTCTACCACTACCCTCATGCCTTGTCTTGCAGACTCATCTCTGACATCAGAGATACCTGGAATCTTTTTTTCAATGGTAAGTTCAGCAATCTTTGCTACCAACATTGATTTATTGACCTGATAAGGAATTTCAGTAATGATGATAGATTCCCTTCCGGAGGAAGACGTTTCAATTTCCGCTCTTCCTCTAAGTACAATTTTTCCACGACCTGTAGCAAAGCCCTCTCTGACCCCTTTGGTACCATAAATAATTCCTCCTGTGGGAAAATCAGGCGCTTTAATAAATTGCATTAATCCATCTACATCAATTTCAGGATTAGCCAGTGTGGCTACAATACCATCAATAACTTCTGTTAAATTATGAGGCATAAGATTTGTAGCCATTCCTACTGCAATACCTGAGGCCCCATTAATAAGCAAATTGGGAACTTTGGTAGGCAATACAGACGGTTCCTCTAAGGAATCATCAAAATTCAGGGTGAAATCAACAGTATCTTTATCAATATCAGCTAAAATTTCATCACTTATCTTTTTAAGCCTGGCCTCAGTATAACGCATGGCAGCCGGACCATCCCCGTCAATATTTCCAAAGTTACCTTGTGGATCTACCAAAGGGTATCGCAATGACCAATCCTGTGCCATACGCACCATTGTATCATAAACTGATGTATCACCATGAGGGTGATATTTTCCTAAAACTTCCCCAACAATACGAGCGGACTTTTTGTGTGCTTTATTATGAGTTAATCCCAAATCAGACATAGCATAAAGCACTCTCCTTTGAACAGGTTTCATTCCGTCCCTTACATCGGGTAGCGCACGGGATACAATTACAGACATTGAATAATCAATGTAGGCTGATTTCATTTCATCCTCTATCTGAATAGGGATTATACGGTCTTCTGAAGTCATTACAGCTGTTGGTTATCCTGAATATTGAAGTTAAAACAAAACTTGAATCAGGTTTTCGCTTTTCACGGTTTAAATAATAAAGGTACAAATCTAAGAAATTTCCAGACTATTTTTTAACAAAAAATTCCATTTTTAAGCCCAATTAATCTCCCTATATTTGCCCACTAAATGACACAAACATGGAAATCAAACCATATCATGCAGAAGACGCAAAAAAAAATCAGGTATCTCGCATGTTTAACCGAATTGCGCCTTATTATGATTTTTTGAACCACCTTTTGTCCTTAGGAATTGACAGATACTGGAGGAAAAAAGCCATATCTATGTTAGGGAAAGATACCTATCCTCATATTTTAGATATAGCAACTGGAACGGCTGATGTGGCAATTACGCTGCATAAATATTATCCAGAGAGCACCATCACCGGACTCGATATTTCAGTAGAAATGTTAGCCATTGGAAGAGAAAAAATAAGTAAAAAAGGATTATCCCCACTGATTACCCTGCTGGAAGGTGACTCTGAAAACATCCCTTTTCCTGACAATCATTTTGACGCTATTACAGTTGCTTTTGGGGTTAGAAATTTTGAAAATCTAGACAAGGGGCTACAGGAGATGCAAAGGGTTTTGAAAGCTAAAGGTAAACTGGTAGTCCTAGAATTCAGTCAGCCCCGTTTTTTTTTATTTAGGTACATATTTAATTTTTACTTTAAATACATTTTACCATTAATTGGTCGTTTAACCTCTAAAGACCCGAGGGCATATCAATATTTATATGAATCTGTCCAGGCTTTTCCATCAGGAGAAAAATTTCTTGATGCATTAGGAAAAAATGGCTTTAAACCAATTGAATGCACCCCATTAACCTTAGGAATCTGTTCTGCTTATTTGGCAGAAAAATAATTATTGTTATACTTGCCCTTAGTCCGTTTTTCATATATGGACAAAGGGGAAGTGTTCATAATCCAAATTACCAGCAGTTTAATCAAAACGATTACTACTTTGGGTTTACATTTGCAATCAATAATTCAAGGTTCAGAACCTACCAGTCAAATGAATTTTTAAACCTCGATAGTATTAAAACTATACATGGATTAGGGGGTTCAGGATTTAATGTGGGGATTGTTTCTAACCTAAAAATGGGAAATTATTTTGACTTTAGATTTTTACCTACGCTATCATTTGCAGAGAAAAAAATCAAGTATCAATATCCAGATTACGCCAGTAGCAGAAAAGTTGAATCTGTCTTCGTTGAGTTGCCCTTTCAATTCCGTTACAAATCAGAACCATTTCATGATGTTAGATTGTTTTTACTGGCGGGATTAAAATATTCATTTGATGTGGCCAGTGATTCACGAACAAAACAAGCTGAAACTTTAGTTCGGATAGCCCCAAATGATTTTGCCTTTGAAACAGGCGTAGGGTTCCAAATATTTTTACCTTTTTTTATTTTTTCTCCTGAGCTAAAATTTTCACAGGGTATGGGTAATACATTGATTTACAATAAAAATCTTACAGAATCAACCATTCTTGAGAAAATCCTCTCAAGAACATTTACCATATCTTTACATTTTGAAGGGTAGCTTCTTTATGGGAATATTCCATCATTTCTGGAAAAAAAGAAAGAAATGATGATTCTATTAAATCCCCGTTATTTTCCAAAGTTATCTGCCATTTTTCTAACCAAATGGGTTGTGCTACTCGTTTTGTAAGTCTTAGGAAACAATACGAAAGACCTTCATGATGACCATAATGAGAGAGCCAATTACCTTTAATCATCATTTTTAATTGTGTCTCTATTTTTACCGGCAAATATTCAACACTTGTCAGCAATAAGCTATTTGTTTTCTCACAAAATTCTTCCAGAGAAACTGGGCTAAAAAAATGCCAGTTTTTAACTAAATAGTAATCATATAATATATCTAAAACTACAGCGGCATATTTTCCATGTTCTGGGTATAAGTTAGGTAAACAGGCGCGAAACTCGGGATGGTTATCTGTAAAAATATCTAATTTTCGATGATGCTGAACACCAGCCGAAATTTTTCCAGATAGATTTTTATGTATATTTCCCTTCAAAAGGTCCGCTGATACATTTCCAAGTAGAAATTCAGGATCTTCCCCAGATAAAAAGGCATGAGCCAAATAATTCATATTTTCAAAGATAATTTTAAATAAACAAACAAGATTTCAATTTAGTTTCTAATTATGATTTCTATATTTGTAACCTCAAAAAATATAATCATGGGTTTGAAATGTGGAATTGTAGGTTTACCAAATGTTGGAAAATCAACTTTATTTAATGCGTTAACTTCTGCGGGAGCATTGGCTGCAAATTATCCTTTTGCAACAAAAGAACCAAACATTGGTATGATTGTAGTACCCGATGAAAGGTTAGATCAACTGGCTGCCCTTATTAATCCAAGGAATGTTCTTGCAACTAATGTTGAAATATTAGATATTGCTGGTTTGATTAAAGGTGCCAGTAAAGGTGAAGGTCTCGGAAATCAATTCCTTGGAAATATAAGGGAAGTTGATGCAATTCTTCATGTCGTTCGATGTTTTATAGATGATAATGTGGTACATGTTGACGGTAGCGTTAATCCTGTCAGAGATAAAGAAATTATCGATATGGAGCTCATTCTAAAAGATATCGAAACCGTTGAAAAAAGGCTGGACAAATATAAAAAACAAGCGAAAAGTGGAAATAAGGAGGATGTTAGAGCTGTTGAACATTGTGCATCTTTATTAAAGCATCTGGAAGATAGTCTACCTGCAAGAAGTTTTGAAACCGATGAGGAAGGAAAGGCTATTCTCATAGAAATGATGCTACTGACATATAAACCAATTCTTTATGTTTGTAACGTGGACGAAGGTTCATTCCCAAACGGCAATAAATTAACGCAGGAATTTGAAAAAGCTATTGAGGGGGAACCTGCAGAAATTATTCTTATATGCGCAGGCATAGAAGCAGATATTGCTGCGCTAGATTCGGTAGATGAAAGAAAGGAATTTTTAGAAGCAATGGGTTTGGAAGAACCTGGTGTAAATAGGTTGATTCGTAAAAGTTATCAATTACTGAATCTAGTCACCTATTTTACTGCTGGCGAAAAAGAAGTAAGAGCCTGGACCATTACGAAGGGAACTAAAGCACCCGGAGCCGCTGGTGTTATACATTCAGACTTTGAGAAAGGGTTTATTAGAGCAGAGGTTATTCATTATCAAGATTTTATTCATTATAAGTCGGAGGCCCAAGTGAAGGAAGCAGGTAAAATGTCTGTTGAAGGCAAGGAATATACTGTCCTTGACGGCGACATCATGCATTTCAGATTTAATGTTTAGACACTAAAAAACTTTATTATCCATTTTTTATTAAATCAGCTGCTTTCTCTGCCACTACAATGACAGCTGCATTTGTATTACCTGAAATAACTTCAGGGATAACAGATGCGTCTACAATTCTAAGTCCTTCAACCCCCTTAACTCTCATAGTCAACGGTGAAACAACTGATTGATCATCTACCCCCATTTTACAAGTTCCACAAGGATGGTATACCGTTTCGCAGCTATTCAATATATGCTCAATTCTCTCCTCGTCATTATTAAATATTCCTGGATAATTGAGCTTGTTTTCTTTCCTGAAAGGTTCAAAAGAATTAGATAAAAGTAGGGCTTCAGCCCATTTAAGTCCTCTTAACAGTGTTTTTAAATCTTCTCCTCCTAAATCACTCAAATATTGAGGATCAATCAACGGAGAATCAAAAGGACTGGAAGAATGTAGTCCAACAAAACCTCGACTTTTAGGTTTAAGCAAAGTGGGTAAAACAGTAAATCCTTCTTCTTTTGGTAAAGAAGGATAATCGTGAATATCAGTACCAGCAACCGGAGCAAAATGAAATTGGATATCAGGTCTGTCTAAATCAGGTAGCGTTCTTAAAAAGGAGCTTGCAGCTAGTGGGCTTGCAGCCAATGGCCCAGATTTATTAACTAAATATTTAAGCAAATTAGGAATCACCCAAGGCAATCTTTCTACATTATTATAGGTAATTCTTTGATTACAAAGGACATTCATATTTACAAATAAATGATCCGAAAGATTATTACCTACCCCTTTCAAATCTATGCGAGAAGTTATTCCTTTATCTTTTAAATAATCTTTGTCCCCGATTCCCCCTAGTAATAAAATTTGTGGAGATTGAAATGCGCCGGTACAAAGGATCACTTCGGGTGCCATTATGACCTCCTTTATTTGATTTTTTATATCTTTATATACTTCAATACCAACAATTTTATCTTTACCCCAAACCAGGCCAGAAACAAAAACGTTAGACGCAACATGCAAATTAGATCTGTTTAATATAGGTTTTACAAATGATTCGTAGGTAGAATGCCTCTCTCCATCTTTAATAGTGAACTGAAACTTACCGGCGCCATCTTGAATTTTTCCATTAAAATCTAGGTTATGGGGAATTCCAACTTCATCATTGGCTTCAATAAATGCTTTGGTTAGAGGCGTTTCAAACCGATTATAAGAAACCGATAAAGGACCAGAAGTACCATGATATTCATTTTCAATATTTCGATTGTTTTCTGATTTCTTAAAATAGGGAAGTAGATTTTGATAACCCCAGCCATCATTACCCCATTTTAGCCAATCGTTATAATCTTCTGCATTACCTCTTATATAAGCCATACAATTTACTGCACTCGAGCCACCCATTAACTTTCCTCTGGGCTGATACATTTTTCTATTTTTCACCTGTTTTTGAGGTGTTGTAAAGAAATTCCAATTTTGATTAGAAAAATGCAATTTTGAATATGCAGCGGGAATTTTAACGTTTAACGGTTGTTGCGAAGCACCAGCTTCTATGAGTAAAACATTACAATTTGGATTCTCAGAAAGCCTGTTTGCAAGAACACACCCAGCTGAACCAGCTCCTACAATGATGAAGTCAGGATTATTAAAATGAGCCATTTCTTAGAATTAAAGATTAACGGCTTAAATTAATCATTTTTCTTCAAACTAATTAAAAAATCAGCAAAAGATTCAAATTCCTTTCTATAACTGACCCCTGCGCCAAATCTTAGTCTTCTTCCAGAAAAATCAGGCTGTAGTTTTTGATAGACTCTAAATTTTAAACTTTTATCTTTACTTAAATTATATTCTACCACCACATCGTTCCCAAGGAAGGTAGTTGATTTTGAAGAACCACCAAAAAAATTATTATCCAGATTTCCACCAACTATAACGGTAAGTCTGTCATTAAATAAACTTTGTTTTAAACTAACCTGTAACTCATTTCCAGCCTTAAAATCGGTAATTACAAAATTAGGATTTCTATTATAGGCAATATCAAAATTCGTTCCAGAATCGAGCTCTCCTTTACCAATAAGATTAGAAATCAACTGATTAACAATATTAGATAATTGATTAGAAACAAACTCACTTACAGTATTATAAATAATTGCCGTTTCTGACATAGAAAAAACTGCGGGTAAAAACTGCCCAGCGACAATAAGACCAAAAACCTGTTTATTTAATTCATTTTGATCTTGTTTTAGTACTCTTAATTTACTTTCAACATAATTTTCAAGGGCACCTTGTAAGGCTGGGAAAGCAAGATCAAAAGTAATATTAGGTTTAAAAAGATCCCCTTGTAATTTTAAAATAAGGGTAACCTGGGTATTTTGGGAAGCCTCACTTTTTATACTTTGACTGGCAGTTAAAAGATACTCTTGAATAAGAATTGCTGTTGAAGCATAAATATCTTCATAAGTTGCTTCAATATTAATTAACGCTTTGTATGGATCCCCATTCCAGGAAATGGTTCCCCTGGGACGCAATTTAAAATTTTTATTTATGGCCAGATAGGTAAATAAATAAGAACCTTCGTCTATGGAAATATCCCCAAACATTTTGAAAGATTCATTTCTTAAGACGCTCAACCTAACTCCTCCCCTACCTGTTACTTTTAGAATATCACCAGTTTGTTCATTAAAAACCATTTCCAGAACAGCACCAGGTTTAGCTTCTAAATCCATATCGAAGCTTAAGCCCTTTAAAATTGGCTTAGACTTAACGTTACCATTTTCGGTACCCTCCTTTTTTTTGTTTACAAAACGTATGTTTTTTATATTTTGAGTAGCAATCTCGCTACTGATAGGTATCACAACTTTAGTACTATCGGCCACTGATGCTTTTACGTAAATATCAATTAATTTAAAAGTTCCACCAAAAACAACATCTCCTGTGCCCATTGCCTGACCATAATAGGTTGGATTATCGCCTTTTTGGGTATCTAAACATAAGAACCTCTTTGAGCTTAATTTGGCTTTAAATCCAAATTTTTTGAGGAAATCGTGACTAACGCCACCCGTAATTTGCGCCGTGTGATTATATTTGTCATAAAGAATACTTCCAGATAAATCAAAAAGCTGATTATTTACAGGAACTGTTGTGGGATTATAAGTGTATCTAGTTTTTAAATAATCTATGGTAACGCCACCCGCAGACAGGAAAATCGTTCCAGCCGTATTTAATTTAGGAAATTTCCCATCAAAATGAATGTCGGCGTCAAGTTTACCCTGGATATTACTTAAAACTCCTTCTAAAAAATAAGCAGCAAAATTATTCGGGAAATTGTAAGCATTCAGTTGTAAATCAAAGTAACCTTTTTGCTTTTCTTTGGTATTATCAAATTCTTTTAAATTATAAAATGCACTTAAATGAAGACCAGCATTTCCATTAACCAGTGAAAATTGTGCACTTATTGGATGATTTTCTGTTGGTCTCTGCGCTTTAATTTGCATATAGCCCCAATCCTTTTTATTCATCATCAGGGAATCTGAATAAGCTTTAAAAGTCAAATTTTTAAAACCTTTCCAATCATCAAATGAAAAATCAGCATTTAATTTACCAGAAAATTTAATGGCAAAATTGATTAGTGAGTCAATTCTGGATAAAGCAATATTTTTTAATGAGACTTTTAAACCTTTATCTTTAAATCTGAAAATATTAAATTCTTGCTCACTAGAAGAGAAATTCATATTTTGGATATCGTAATTTTCTGCAGAAATTAAGACTAAATTATTAGGGTTAACTTTCCACTTTGTAGTTAATAGTCTAAAGGTGTTAGTACCTAGTTTAAGGGCAATTTTCTCGTTTTGTGTGGTAAATATTTTACCATTCAATTCCAATAAAGCTGGTTTTGATTTTTGATCTGAACCCAATCTTGTTTGAAAAGAAATCTCCTCTTTTTTTAAATTGCTTAAAAACACAAAGGGAGGTAATTCAACCTGATCTCCAATTTTAATGCCAGAAAATGAAGCATCTAATCTTCCCTCTCCATTCTTCAAATAAAGCTGGGCATAGGTTCCATTTAAATTCAGGTCTTTTAACTTTAAGGTGGGAATTTTTAAAATTAAATTTGAAATATTTTTCTTATAATTAATTTCTCCCTTTATTTCCGTACCATTAATGTTTGATAACTGAGGTATTAATAACTCTTCCCAACCATTACTCCTTTTAATTCTTGCCTGAAATAAAATATCAAATTCTTCGGAAATATTTTTTGCTCTTTTTAATGCCAACACTTTTGCAAAACCGGGAAATGCATCAATCATAAAATTCATTGCAGCATTTGGAATTTTTTCAATATCAAAGTTTCCTTGAAAATCAGCTTCTAAAACTTCTGATTGAATTTCAACCCTTTTTCTTCCATTTCCATCCAATCTGGAAATGATGGACAGATTATCTAATTGATATGATGCCGTATCATTGCGAACTTCTAAGCCAGAAATCACTGCTAAACCCTCTAATTCACTCCATTTTTTATTTTTGATATCGATGACTGCCGATCCAATTATTTTCCAAGGATTTTTGGAAAGTTTTAAGGCTTGCAAATTCATCTTTCTTAAGTCAGCTGCAAAATTGAAAATGGGAATATCCTTAGCTGTAAAATCAATAAATCCATCAAAATTAAAATCAATATTTTCATCTTTTATGGTAAAATTACCGTTAAACTTATTTGCGTTTAAAGTGCCCACCAAAGTGGCATCTTTGTATAAATATTTTTTAAAATCAACCTCTTTTATTTTTGCATAAACCTTAGCTGAAGCCGTTTTATTTGTAAAACCCTTACCATCGGAAATTGAAGCGTTTAGGGAAATATTTCCCAAATTGGGTTGATTTAAAAATTCACCCAGTTTAAAACCATTAATACTAATATTACCGGAATAAGTTGCTAAATCTTTGCCTCCAATGATATCAAGCTGCATGTCCATTTTTGCACTGCCCAGACTTGAATTTATATTTCCAAAGGCAACAAAATTGTTTAGAAAACCGTCAAATGAACCATTAAACTGCAGAAATCCCAATTTTGATAGACTTGTATCTAACTTTAGAAGAGAAACTGATTTTTTTAATATAATGGGAGATATATATAAATCTTTAACCTTTAAATTTATTAACTCTTCTTTAGGAATGATCAAATTACGAAGGTTTATTTTACCCATAAAATAACTTCCCTCTGTCAAATTTAGTCTCAAATTGTTCCCAACCAACTTATTAAGATTTCCAGCAATATCTCCGGAAAAAGAAATATATTCATTTTTAATAATATCTAATGCTTTAATATTTAATTTTTTGGGTAAAATATTTATTAAATCTTGCACAAATAATTTATTCTCATAAAACTTTAAATCAACTTGAATACTATTTTTTAAATTTTTGAAATCAAATAAATTACTAGAAAAAAAGCTAAGGTTTCCTTCTAGATCCGAATTACCCACATTAACCCTAAGACCATTAGCAAGTAACCTATTGTCATACAAAGAAATTTGTTTAATTGTTAAATTTTTCAACGCTGGATTATTCTCATTTTTAAATGAAAAACTTTTAATCTCAGCCTCAGTTATTCCGTTATAATAACAAGTATTTATAATCTCCGCATTTATATCCGTAAGTCTAATTTGATTATTAGTATTTATTAAGGTAAGTTTTCCTCCTTTAAATATCAAATTTGACCATGATAAGTCTAAGTTAGGCAGAACAAAAGGTTTTTTCAAACCCAAAGAATCCTCTTTTTTCCATGATTTCACAAAAAATATGGGATTAATAATTTCAATATCTTTTAATTTTATCACCTTATCAACGGCATAATGTTTACTTAGGCTAAGATTCACCTCCGGTAGATATAACTTATTGTAAATACTCTTTTTGGGTTCATCCTGAATAATAGTTACTCTTTTTAAATTAAATATCTCTGGGTAGATTTTAAAATTACCGGTGCTATTCGTTTTTTTTAGTTTTTTAAACTTCTCCAAAAACCAGGTTAAAGAATTATAATCATGATTGTTTAATTCCTTTATATTGATTTGACCATCCGTAATTTTTAACTGATATATGATTAATCCCTGTGTAAAAATCTTAAAAATATTGGGATTTAAGCGCGCGTAAATTTTATCTGAATAAAGTAAAGTATCTCCATCAGGATCTTCCAAATAAAATTTATTGATTCTAAATTCTGTTAAACCGGAAAGGGAAATACTTCCTATTTTATTTGGAGTTCCTAAATATGTTGAAACAGTTAAGGATAATCCAGAAATGGCAGATTTTTGAAAATACGGAATACGCAATAGAAGATTAAAAAAAATAAAAAGGGAAAGTAGAACACTTAAAAGTATTCCAAAAGCCTTTCCTGATTTTCTAAGGAAATTTAATATACGAACCTGATTACCAACCTTTTCAGGGGTATTCGGTTGTGTTGTCATTAGTTAAGTTTTGGTTATCAACAAATTATTAACGTACATAGTTTCCTTTTTCGTGTATTTCACTTAAAAACTGAAATGCAAAATCTTCACTCCACAAAAAACCGTTTTTATTCACAGGCATAAAGCCAACATGCCCACCCCATTTTGGCTTACAAAAATAAAAATTTGAATTATGATTAGCCAAATTTTCAGGAAAACAATATTTACTTAAAAATGAATCGTCTGCAGCATTAACTAATAAAAAGGGCAACTTTATCTGATCCATAATATTTATAGCACCTGCTTTTTCCCAATAATCAAGGGCATTTTTAAATCCATGATAAGGTCCTGTATAAAAATCATCAAAAAATGTAAAATTATATTCCCATTTTGAGGGTAATAATTCAATGATTGGAAATTGAACCTGTTTTTGTTTCATTTTCTTTTTCAGGCTCATCATAAAACGCAGCCTATAAAGTATATTTTCCCATTTATCTATGGCCTTATTGGCCTCTACTAAATGTAAAGGTACCGAAAATGCAATGCCACCTTTTACTTTATTAAGGGCAGAATTTCTTGCAACTAAAGATAAAAATCGAAGTACAACGCTTCCTCCAAGGCTAAATCCTATTAAATAAATGGAAGCATATTTATTTTCCTGTTGTAAAAAATTTATCACCTCTTCAACATCTTCCGTTGCTGCCATGTGATAACCTTTTAAGGTAAGATTTGGCTCCCCACTGCATCCTCGAAAATTAAAAGCAAGAACATCAAAATTATTTTGGGAAAATTTCTTTGCCATTCCTCTAATATAGGCTCTATCGGAACTTCCTTCAAGACCATGAATTAAAACAACTATTTTGTCAGCCCCTGTAAGTACATAATCTAAGTCAACAAAATCGCCATCTTTCAACACAAATCGTTTTCTTTGATAGGTCAACTTATTTTTTCTCCTAAAAAGAGCTGCAGCAATGGTGTTAAAATGCTTGTTTTTAAAAATGAATGGCGGATTATAATCATTAAAAATAAAAGGCATAATATTATTTTTCTTCTAATTTGGCCATTTCCAATGCCTTCCAAACTTTAATGGTATCCATGGCTGGCTTAACATCATGAACTCTCAAAATTAATGCACCTTGTTGAAGCGCATAAAAATGTAAGGCAGTTGTACCATGTAATGCATCTGCCGGAGAGCCATCAATTATCTTGTAAATCATTGATTTTCTGGATAACCCAATCATTATTGGACATTCAAGGATTTTGAAAATGGAAAGATTATTTAACAAAGTATAATTTTGGGATATGCTTTTACCAAATCCAAATCCAGGATCAATGATGATGTCTTTTACCCCTAATTGCTTTAATAACTGATATTTAAGAATTAAAAAATCTAAAACATCCAGTTCTACCTGATTATATTCGGTATTATTTTGCATATTTTGCGGTACACCTTTCAAATGCATTAAGACATAAGGAATTCCTGCTTTTGCTATAAAAGGAAACATCTCTGGATCAATAGTTCCAGCTGAGATATCATTTACCAGCACAGCTCCTTCTTGAAAAGCAGCATTGGCAACCGTGCTATGTACGGTATCAATAGAAATAAAAGTAGTAGGAAATTCTTTTTTTATTGCCTTTATGACAGGAATCATTTTTTTTTCTTCCTCCTTAGCATTTGAAATAGGTGCACCGGGACGACTTGACATGCCTCCAACATCTAAAAAAGTAGCTCCTTCACTGATTTGTTTTTCAGCATATTCAAGCATTTTATCAATTTCAGAAAAACGGCTATTTTCATAAAAGGAATCGCTGTTAACATTAATTACAGCCATCACTACCGGACTTTCTAAAACTAATAAACTTCCACCCAGATTAAGGGTAATTTTGGGATACATCATTCAACTGATTCTTAATAAGATCGCAAAAATATTACTTTTAGGATTATCTTTTCAACAATCGTTTTATTTTTATCTAAACTTAATCTAAATTAGCAGCAAATTTCATCTATGCTAAGGAATTATAACATAATATTGGCAGACTCACAATTTCTTATTCGATTCGCATTAAGAGAATTAGTAGAAAAGATGGATCAATTTACTGTCATTGGTGAAGTAAAAAATGAAAAAGAACTTTCAGATATATTAATGGAAAAAACACCTGATATTATTGTAATAGATTATCATCAGCCAGGTTTTTTTAACATGGAAACCATAAAATTTTTAAGGCAAAAACACTCCGATATTGATATTCTGGTCATATCTTCTGACGATCAAAAAGAAAACATTTATGAAGTTATCCATTCTGGAGTTTTTCGATTTCTAACAAAAAAATGTGAAGCTCAAGAAATCAAAGAAGCTTTTAATGCTATTATTAAAGGGGAGAAATTTTTCTGTGCCAGTGTTTTTAACTACATTTTCGAAAAATCTTTTTCTCAAAACACACTTAGTAATCCCAATCCATTATCTGCCAGAGAATTAGAAATAGTTCAACTCATTGCAAAGGGACTTGTTGCAAAAGAAATTAGCAAAAAGTTAAATTTAAGTACCCATACGGTCTATACACATAGAAAAAATATCATGGAAAAACTTAAATTGAGACGACCGTCTGAACTAGTATTATATGCAGTAAACAATGGTTTAATCATATAAATTAACTATGCGATTTTTGATTTGTTTACTTTTTCCGTTCTGGCTATTAGGACAAAATAGCACAGGTATTATCCGGGGGAAAATTTTGGACAGGGAAACTCAACTATCTTTAGAGGGGGTAAGTGTCCAATTACTAGAGGGAAATAAAGGGATGTATTCCAATATTTCGGGTCAATTTTACTTCGAAAAATTACCACCTGGTAGATATACCTTGCTATTTTCACTCATAGGATACCAACAAGGCAGCATTCAATCTGTAGAAGTAACCAGTGGAAAAGAGGCGTTGATTGAAATACAATTGGTAGAATCACCCATTCAACTAGAGGAAATTACTATCCAAGCCGAAACAGATAAATCGAGAGCATCCAATGAATTAGCTTTTGTAAGTGGCCGGCAATTTAGTGTACAGGAGAGCAATAAATTTGCTGGTGGATATAGCGACCCCTCCAGGATGGCCATGTCCTTTGCAGGAGTTACATCTTCTGGAAATGACGACAATAACGAAATTATTATTAGGGGGAATTCTCCTAAAGGTTTATTATGGAGACTAGAAGGTATTGAAATTCCTAATCCCAATCATTTTGGAGACGGTCAAGGATCTACAAGTGGCATCATTAGTATGATAAACAGCAGTAGTTTAGCTAATTCCGATTTCCTGACGGGTGCCTTCCCTTCAGAATATGGAAATGCGCTGTCTGGTGTTTTTGATTTGAAATTTAGGCGTGGTAATGATAGAAAACATGAATTCAAAGCATTAATTGGGGTTGTAGGTATGGAGGTTGCAGCTGAAGGACCTTTAAATAAATCAGGAGCGTCTTATCGGGTTAATGGCAGATATTCCACGTTGGAACTATTGTTTAAAACTGGATTAGTTAAAATTGAAACGGACGGATTTGAGCCTGCTTTCAGAGATTATAATTTCACTTTTGAACTTCCTACACAAAAAACAGGGAAATTCACCTTATGGGGATTAGGAGGCGAAAATTTCTCAGACAGTGATTATAGTACATTTAAAGATAGAGACGAAAATAAAGTTACCTCTACTGGAATTAGTCATCAATTGCCAATAAAAAAGATAGGATATATCAACACGGTCATTGCATTTTCAACTAATACACATCAATATTTCAGAAAAAATATCGTTAATGGTAGCTGGATTAATACCTATGATGAAACGCACCGGGAACAAGCATTGAGATATTCAACTTTCTTCAACCATCGAATAAGTACGAAATGGAAAATGCGGACCGGTATTATAATTTCGAGACTAGGTTTTGAATTAAACGAAGATATCTGGAATGCTGGACAGAAAAAAATAATAAACTGGATAAATGAAAATGGTCATACCTTTAGCAGTCAAGGATACAGTCAAATTAAATATACGCCAAATAACTTCTTACAACTTTCTGCAGGTATTCACACGTTGCATTTCAATTTGAATAAAAAAACAACTTTTGAGCCCAGGCTGGGAATGGAAATTAAAACAGGCGAAAAATCTTCTATAAACGCAGGTTTTGGCATTCACAGCCGCTTGGAGCCCATTTCTTTATATCTATACAAACGTCAAACCAGAACAGGTCAGTTTATTCAACCTTACAAAGATTTATCACCTTCCATGGCCAGACATACGGTCATAGGTTTCAATAAACGAGTGTCAGATCATTCTCGCTGGGTTATAGAGGCTTATCATCAGAAATTATATCAAGTTCCAGTTGATACAAGTAAAAAAAGCTTTTATTCCATTTTAAATGCAACTTCAGGCATTCCAGGTGCCATTTTAACTAATCAAGGATTTGGAAAAAATATTGGTGTAGAATTAACTGTAGAGCAGTTTTTGTATAAAAACTTTTATTACCTGTTTACCCTATCAATCTTTCAGTCCACCTACCAAACTTTAGATTTAAAATGGAGAAATACCATTTTTAACAATACATTCGCAGGCAGTGCCGTTTTAGGAAAAGAATTTCCAATTGGAAAAAATAAAAAACATTTTTTGTCTTATAATATTCGATATATGCTAAGAGGGGGAAATAGGTATATACCTATTCTTTTGCAGGAATCAATTAAGAGAAAAACAACGGTTCTGGATAACACAAAAGCTTATGAACCTAAACTCCCAACCTATTGGAGGATAGATTATGGAATGGCATACAAAATAAATAAAGAAAGAACGACCTGGACATTTAGAATTGATTTGCAGAATGCAACCGTAAGAAAAAATAAAATCAGAGAACGATTTGATAATCAAAAACTGGAAATTTATTATAATTATGCCTTACCCCTTATACCAATACTGGCATTTCAAGTTGATTTTTATTGAATTATAAAAACTATTCTTTAGATTTACAACTTTACCTTTTCATTATTACTTTAATTTGAATAGTTTTGTATATGAAAACCATGGGAAATAAATTTATGAAACACACTTCTTTTGTTTTTATCTTTTTATTGAGCTTTAGCTTATATGGACAAAACCAAGATAAAGCACTTGATTTTATTATTGGTTCTGAAGCATTTCAAAAAATGGAGTTTGCCTATTCAAATACAAAGGCAGGCAAAGAGTATGTAAAATATTTATTTAAAGTTTCTGAAAATGAAACCATTATTTTTGATATTGGTGTTGAAACTGATCTAGAAATTTTAGCGACAAAACCCTCAAATGCATTGCTATTCACTCCTGATATGTGGGTAAAACAGGCTGATTCCTTAAAAGAAAATATCATTGCAGGTAACCAAAATTTGCGATTGATTTTACCCGTGGGGATAAATCAGTTTAGAATTGCACCTGTTTATTCCATAGAATGGATTAGACATCAAAATAATAAGTGTGAGTTTAGAAGTAGTGATTTAGAATTTATATTAGATTTGAGTAGAGATGTCATTCTTGCATCAGATAACTTCTTACTTCAAAAAATTTCTGATACGAATATTGGAAATTGTAAAGCCTACACGCTAAGGAAAAATTCAAAACTCCAGGCTACCATCTATAAAGATATCATCTGGACACCAAAACTTGGTGTGATTAAAGAGTCCTTTTCCGGCAATCAAGGGGAATATACTCTTTTAAGAATACAAGGAATTTCATACAATGATTATATGGCCAATCTTTGTATTAATAAGATGGTTGTAAATCAAAATGATAACAATCAAGAGATTTTAAGATCAAAAGGATTAGCAACAAGTAACACTGGTGAAAGATTTCATATCGTTGAAAAAGGGGAGACTTTTTTTGGTATTGCAAAAAAATACAATGTCTTACCTGGAAATTTAATGGACTACAATCAAACGGTTGACCCTAATAAAATGAATGTAGGATTAATCATAAAAATTCCTGCAGAAAAAAATGTACCTACAATTCCTTCAGGAACGTATATATTACAAGAAGGTGACAACATTGAAAAAATAGCTTTAACTTTCGGCATTACCCATCAGGATATTAGTCATTGGAATCCTGAATTTAATAAAAAAGTAGTTGGAGACATCATATTCATAAAGGCGCCAGTTAATGATGCTACTAATGAAGGAGTACGTACAAAAGGAGCTAACATAACGGTTGATAATAAACCCAAAACCATTGTGAAAACACAATGGTGGGAAACAACGGATGGCAAGCATGTTGTAAAAGCAAATGAAAATGTTTCAATGCTAGCAACAGCTTATGGTTTTACTGAGGAAAGATTCAGACAAATGAATGGATTACTTCCTAATGAAAAAATCAAAGAAGGTCAACAATTAATAACTTTTATTTGCCCGGTTCCAAATACAATTGTTGCGCCAAATAAAGTTTTTACTGAAAATCAAAAAGCAATCAAGGTAGCAGCAGAAGCAGAAACCAAACAGGTTGAAAATAAACCAGAGGAGAATACGCCCTATTTTGATATTCAAAATGGCAAAATGAAATCACTTTTCTCAGAACCAGAAATTATTTCACCTGAAACAGACAATCAAAAAACGATTAAAGGATCATCTTCACAGAGAGAAATATACATTGTTCAACAAGGAGATACAGTGGTTGGTATTGCTACCAAGTTCAACTTATCTGAAACAAAATTAAGAGAATTAAACAAATTAGCTGCAGGAGAGGTAGTTATTCCAAGGCAACGTATTTTTTTGAATTAATTTAGAATAGCATTTTGAATTTGTTCAGCTTGAGCCATTGTTGTATCATAGCCAATATCATGAATTAAGTTAAACTTTGGCAATGAAAAAAGATAAAAGTCTTGCACATTTGGAGCAATAACGTAATCACATGCAATTATTTCGGGTTTAGTATTGGCATTCATAAATAATTCAAAACACCGCTGGGCAACCTGAATAGAAGACTGATAATCCTTTCCTGTATTTTCAGACAAAGGAATTACATTTACGCCGATAATACGATTAGCTAATGAAATCAAAGGAGAGGCGGGTAAGTTGTTTAAGATGCCGCCGTCTGCATGCCTTTCTCCATTGATTATAACAGGTTTAAAAACCAAAGGAATAGAACTAGATGCTAAAATAGTATCAAGTAAAGGTCCTTCATGGAAAATTTCTGATCTTCCCTTAGTTAAGTTGGTTGTGCATACAAAAAGTTTCTTATTTAGATCCTCGAATTTATCCGGTATCCCAATCTGAATCAATCTCTCTTTCAAATAATTTAAATTTGATAATCCACCAGCCGACCATTCAAGTCTGAAAAATTTCCAAAGGCTACTATGCTCGACAAAGTCAAGCATTTCCTGACTAGATAGGCCCATTGCATACAAAACGCCTATAATGGAACCAGCACTTGTACCTGAAATAATGCTTGGTTGAATATCTAATTCATTTAATGCTTTTAAAACTCCTATATGAGCAATACCCCTTGCCCCCCCACCTGAAAGTACTAAACCTATTTCTTTTTTTTCCTTCATTTTTTAAAAAAATATGGATTTAAAAACCATATAAATCCACCTGTTTAAAAGTTTACAAATAAATAACATAACAAACTAACAACAGTTCTTATGATTTTTGGTTTTACTTATTACTTTTGTGGCTAATTTTGAAGAAATGTTTAATTAAAAAACCATTCTATGAAAAATTTTACTATTCGTTTTATTTTAGGCTTTTTTGCATTACTAGGTTTTATCGACCTGAATGCACAAGGTGTTACCACCTCTTCCATAACGGGAAGAGTAAAAGATTCAAAGGGGGAAGCCCTAGTAGGAGCTAATATTCAAGCTGAGCACCTACCCTCTGGATCACTTTATGGAAACTCTACTGATGATGGAGGTTATTTCCGTGTACCTGGTATGCGTGTTGGTGGTCCTTACAAAATCACTGTAACTTACACTGGTTACAAGGAAAAAATTATCGAAAATGTAACCCTAAGTTTAGGAACAGCAGCAATCTTTAATGTAGAATTAACAGCAGAAGCTATCGAATTAAGCGGATTAGAAATAATTGCCGGTAGATCTGATTTGTTCAATAGTTCTAAAACAGGTGCTTCAACTCAGTTTAATTCTAACGTCATTAATAGTATTCCAACCATTGGAAGAACTATTGATGATATTACGAAGTATAACGCTTATGGAAACGGACGTTCATTTGGAGGTCAAGACAGCCGCTTTAACAATTTCACTATTGACGGATCTGTTTTCAATAATGGTTTTGGACTAGGATCTTCTGCAGCAGCTGGAGGTAGAACTGGAACAACTGCCATTTCTTTAGATGCAGTAGAAGAAGTTCAGTTAAATATTGCTCCTTTTGATGTTAGACAATCAGGTTTTGTTGGAGCAGGTGTCAATGCGGTAACTCGTTCTGGTACAAATGAGGTGTCAGGCTCATTTTATCACATTTTAAGAACCAGTGATTTAGTTGGAAAAACTGTAAATGACATTAAATTACCATCTATTTTTATTGATGAAAAAACAACAGGTTTTAGAATTGGAGCACCTATCATCAAAAACAAATTGTTCATATTTGCCA
>Ga0209088_10000217_pt1 | contig 42814 bp, 71 predicted proteins | sample S_140625_EF_Meta_FD_187324 | JGI IMG/M metagenome (GOLD analysis project Ga0209088, IMG submission 187324) | Freshwater microbial communities from Lake Simoncouche, Canada to study carbon cycling - S_140625_EF_MetaG (SPAdes) (version 2) | ecosystem: Environmental > Aquatic > Freshwater > Lake ... | reverse complement strand
CCTTCTTAGCAATGATACGCACACTGCGCTCGTTGACGCTGTCAGAGACATTGTAGCCAGGGCCAAAGTTCTCTGCACCATCTGCCGTGTATGAATACTTGCCCAAGCACCCGCACATACAGCCAATGCGGCCGTTGTATACCTTTACAATTTTATCTACATTTAGCATCGCTCACTCCTTTGTGTCTATGTGTTATTATAACACCGGTCAGTACCGGTTGTCAACCGGTCATTACCACCGAACCGGCTGTGGCTTTTCGCTCACACCCCTGCACTCGCCAAAGGCCCCTAGCATGGTGCGGGCAGTCTGGGCATCGGGCGCCATGACCTCCATCAATTGGGTCCGCCCGTCTGCCAACTTGACGTAGCCTTCGTAGGCCTTCATTAGACCCCCATCTCGTAGAATGTAACGCTAGGGTCAATGCTGAGCAACTCTTCAGCGGCTCGTGTAAGGTAGCGGAACTTCTGCTGAACCTGTGCACCACGCAGTTCGCCGTCGCAGGTAAGATTCTCTGGGCTCAGTTCGCTGTCAATGCTGTTGGCAATGTCCTGGCGATCCCGTGCGTTCAACAAGCTCAAAGGCTTCTGGTTAAAGATCGCTCGCCATTTGTTCTTCTGCTCCACATACTGCTCGATTGTGCTAATGTTCATCTATCGCTCCTTTTTAGTGTCTATGCATGTATTATAACACCGGTCACTACCGGTTGTCAACCAAAGACCCTACGCTGTGTAGGGTGTTGTTTTTATGCCACAGCGTAGTCTCGCAACCGGCTTTGGTACTCACGCCAATTGCCAAAGCTTCTAGCATTGCCTTGCCATGCTACCACAACGGTACCTGAGGGTTTGACACCCCAGAATCGTCCCCGCCACAGTGGACCATCTGTACCCGTGTAGACCCACTGTCCGGGAGTCAACTTCCTCATTTCATCTAGGCTCATAGGGCCTATGTCTATGACCTTCTTGTACATTATGCTGCCTCCTTCAAACGGATTACGAAACCGCTATAGTCCTTCTTAGCACGACCCTTGGCCTTCAAACCAAGCATTGTGCCCTTAGGGTCTAGGAAGCGCAGATCAGTTTCATCTGCACTCGGAACACCCTGGGGGATCTCATCGTAGACAGCCACTACACTAAGGCCCTGCTCGAGAGCCTTGGCAACATCAGCATCGTTGCCGTCTGCTTTAGAGAACGTCAAGTGGTAGTTGGGCAAGTGAGCTACCTTACGGCCTAGAACCTTTGTATAGTCATAGAACTGTACTGTAGGGAACTTGTCAATGATGCCCCACTTCTCAACGCTCAAGTCACTAGTACCATTCAAGCGAAACGCTGGCTTCAAGCCCAAACGCTCTGCCATCTTAATGCCCTTGCGGATGTCTGCTTCTAAGTCCAACAAGAACTGGTCACGCTGTTCGAAGTACTGTACAGTCTTACGAATGCGAGCCTTTTGGATCACATTGGTCTTTTCGCCCTTCTTGAACATACCGCCACGTCCGGCAGTGTTGAGGCAAGCACTAGTACAACCTACAGTCCGCTTGGGACAAGTCTCACGGCCGCTCAAGTCAGCAGGTGCAAGGTGCAAGATAAAGCTCAAATAGCCTAGCTTGGTGCCCTTTTGGATCTTGGGGTTCGCTGTGGATAACAGTTTAAACATGGTTCGCTCCTTGTTCGTTAAGTATTAATTATAACACCGGTCACTACCGGTTGTCAACCCCTACATGCTCCAATAGCTCTCGCTTGCAGGGCTACAGTAATAGGGCGTATCATAACGTTCCATAAACTTGCCTCCGCCCATCATGTTGGTCTTCTCAACCATTGTCTCATGAATCTCGTAGCGGTAGCCCTTGCTAGCAGGGTACTGTGAGTCATAGACTTCAGACAGCACTGACTGGCTGTGAGTGCTGTGGTCTGTCTTTTTAACCAAACGCTCGCCTGACTTCTTGCGGGCGTCTGCTTTATAAAGTTCTACTGTATACATTTCGGCTCCTTTTGTGTCTGTGTATATGTATTATAACACCGGTAGGTACCGGTTGTCAACCATTATTTTGCACGGGCTAGTTCTTCAAATGACCCGCACTCGTGCCCGTGGAATTTAACGATATGATCGTAGGGTTTGTGATAACTGTACATGACCTTGCCCACATACGACGTGGGATGGATTGTGATGTGGTTGCTCCACATTGATTTGGGCAAGAAGTAGAACTTCAAAGAGTCTTTGTGTGGATTGTATACCGTACAACGAAGAGCACCTGCTTTGCGACCGCCTCCTGCTGTTTCAACTCCGGTTATCTCGCCGCCATAACTGTTGCCACCTTTTTTAAGAGGTTTGACTCGTATGCTAGCAGTCTTAGAGTCTGTACCGTCACTGAAGTCTGCATGATCGCCGTCAATGAACCGATACGGTCCTACGGCGGCCAAGCTCTCCTCAACCAATCGCTCGCAGTTGAAGATGTCGGGATGTTTCATACCGTAGGACCGTAGATCCCGGCTGACACGGAATTCAGGATGATAAATGCAGATCACATCCCTCATCAGTACTAGGCTCTTTGACATTGTTCGCTCCTTCTTTGTTGCTAAGTCTCTATTATAACACCGGTCATGACCGGTTGTCAACCAATGTACTGATCATTCAGAGTAGGCTGTAGGGTCTTTACTAGTTCACGCTCGTAAGCATAAGCTTCAGCCCGACCTCTAACTATAGCGATGATCTTGTGCGACCAAGCCCAGTCAACGGCACCCATCTTCAAGTACTCGTACAAGACCCAAGTGCGGTTCTCGTTGCGAGCGCGACTCTTATGCTTACGCCACCGTTCTGCCACTACCTTGTTGGCATTTGGCAAGCTCTTGCGAGTCAAGCCAATATAGTTCTCACCGTGCTGATCCACCATCTCGTAGATGATGTAGTTACAGTCCTTGCGTGGTGTTCGTCTAGTCATTTTCGGCTCCTTCTTGCTCACTATGACTATAGTATAACACCGGTCACTACCGGTTGTCAACCACCACCAAAAAGACCCTACACTCATCAGGGTTACCGGTAGTGACCGGTTGACAGATGGGCCAAATGGTGTTATAATAATGACATAATAAGAAAACAGGTAGACTGAACGAGGATTCGAAGGGACTTGCCCGGGGTGGACGGCGAGGCTGGGCGAAGGGTTTTCGGTTAGTAAGCGCCAACTAACAGACCGGTCGCTACCGGTGTGGCTTTTGAACAACGGTCTCCTCGCCTCTTATCCACAGGTTATCCACAACCTCCCTCTCTCCTCCCGGCCAAAATTCTGAGATTTTGACCCTTTCTCCCCGGCAGGTTATCCACATGTTATACACAGACTTATGCACATAATATTATCGAATATAATATACGGAATAACATAGTAAATTTTAGCCCTATAACAAAGTAAATTTTTATTATTAAAGAGGGGCAATGGCTATTATATATTAGCACTAGAGATCTCTGTATATACAGTATAAGACACAGTAGATATACTCGTAGTACACGGTGATCACCGAGAGGATTATCAAGGATTAATGCAACCGGTCGACACCGGTCTTCTATTATAGACAGTATATTAACAACCGGTCACTACCGAAATTGCGATCATTATACCGGTACGTACCGGTTTATCCCACAGAGAGCTCAGACCGGTCATGACCGAAATCAATGAAAACATGGTATAAGAAAGCGGTCACTACCGGTTCTAAGGGTAGAAAAATCTTGACCGGTCGGTACCGAAGACAGGCATAGTTCAAATACTTTCCGCATTCTCCCACCAATTCTAGCCTACGCATACGCACATGTATGGGCTCCGGCCGGAAACAGTCCCTAACAGTTCTTCTACGCACACAGGCCTACATCTACAAGCCAAAAGAACGCCCCACCGTAGAATCCAACAGCGGGGCCATTGTGTCTGTATGCTGTATAGGGCTCTCTAACCTAGAAGAGCACAGCGGGGCCAGTAGCAGTATGTAAGTAGTTTAGTCTACTGTGTACTCTAAGGGCAATCCAGTAGCCAAATCTAAGTTAGGGTCTACAAGACTGCATACTGCACTATAACGTAGCATGAACTCTGTGAATAGTCTAGTGTTAGGAGTCAGTGTAAAGCGTGTACGATTTAAGTGTATGTCTAGTGTGACATTGTGATCATGTAGCCAATAGACAACTTCTTTGAACTGGGGGTTTTGTGTTAATATGTAATACTGCACAGCGGGGCCTTTTAGTCTATATAGTGTTAGCGTTTCTTATAGCCATCGATTGTTTCTACACCCACAGTCTGTAGTTTAACTAACGGTTGCCAATCGCAGGCGTGCATATAGAAGTTACGGTTCTGAACTTCAGCGAAACGCTGTGCCATCTGATCAGCCTGCTGTTGTGTTAGTTGTTCGTTTACTATGTTAGTCAGGTCAAACTCACGTACTGTCTGATTGATTGAGGGACTGTAGGCTTCTACTGTATATATTTGTGCCATGTTGGGCTCCTTTAATAGCAGTATTTATAGTAAATTTTTGCGAACCGCTTCCGCTTCGCGGCTATCTCAGGACTCTTGGCTCTTGTCCAAACTGAGTAAATAATTGCATGAAGCTACTATACTATATTGTGGATGATCACCTGTACTACTGCCTAGCATTGATTTGGCTAGGCGTTGTAGCCTTTGGTCTTGGACTTGTTGTGGGGTTCATATGCGTATTGTTGTAACATTAGCCAGTGACACTGAGCAGATAGACCATATCATGTGGTACTGCTGGGCTCATGAAAAGGACGGCATGTTCTTTAGCTCGGGACGCTACATTGCAGTAGGTGAACACTATTGGACCTGTTGGATTGACTGCGAGCCCTCTAAGTACGCAGATCTCTTGTTACTGCGTTGGGCCAACTATTTGGTCGTTGTCTAGACTTCGTTGACCACTGTGTATGAGGGGCTAGTGTATAGTAGCTGAGTACATGCAGAATCAGCCCACAGTTTGATTATGAGTGTTTCGTTTGACTCAGTTTGACCCGTGGCGGCTTCTATGCCCTTGTCGCGGAACACCAGTAGATTGATCACAGCTTTGATCACAGTGTTTTGACCCAGTGCATCAGTGACACTGGCAATGGCTAACTCACCCTCATATTGACTAACAGCGTCATTGTAGACCTGTTGTTCAAGGCCGGCTTCATACTCCAATTTCAGCTTGAGCTGTGCTACCTGGCGTGTATATCTGGCAACAAGCGGTTGATTGCCCTGTGCTCGTGTCAGTAGCACTAGGAGTCTACGCATAGCTGAGTTGGATTCAGCCCATTGTTCTGCTGACTTGACTGTTAGCCAGCTACCCTGTGGGCGAGCCATGGCGGGTCCAATACCATAGTCTTGTGCATTAGTAGTGCCTGTGTTGGTCCAATAGATCGTGTCTCCGGGTAGATAGCCCTGGGTCACAATGTCAAAGGCCAACTGATCACCTTCGTGTATGCTGACTCTGTCTCTTAGGGTGAATGTGTCAATCTTGCGCCAGCTGACTAGAAAACGAGCCAGTGTTTCACCTGTTAGGCCGTCTATGTTTGTGGCCAGGCTTTCATTGCTGGGGTCAATCAATATGACATAGCCCAGTGTGTTGGCCCAGGCCTTGAATTGATCTGCATTGCTGACAGCCACGCTCATGCGTGTGGTCCAAGAGCCCGCGGCCACTGCATTTTTTACCACTGTGTTGAATAGAGCATATTTTGCGTCTAGATCTTCTGCGTCCGGCGTCTGTGCCGATACTGTGGCTGTGACTGCTTCGCTGGCTGTAATTATTGTCATCTAGTTCTCCCTTGTGTATATTTACTCAATATTCCACTTGGGTCTGCTTTCTAGATTATCTATTGAATACTGTAGGAGCTTGACTAGGCCTTCTATGTCAGCTGAACCATCAGCTAGGTATAGATGTTGCACACGGGCCAGAACAGCACCTGCTAGACTAGAGGGTGTAAAGCCCGCGGCCAATGCGGCCATTGTCAAGCCATCAAATGCTCTTAAAAACTCTTCTAGATCACGATCTGTTGTCATTGTGCTTGCTTTCCTCATATTGCCTAAATAGGCGTGTGACAGCTTCCATCTGCTGTTGAAATACATCGGGCGCGGCATCTGCGGCTCTGCTCATATCCCAATCTGATGGATAGTGACGTAGCACACTGCGAGCCTGTTCTCTAATGGCCTTTGACAGACCCGGAGTCTTTTTGGGATCCATAAGCTCATACATGAACTCTCGAGCCCAATTGACAGCACGATAACGTTCATCAGGTAGGGTCATTGGTGGCCTTTAATAGGTAAGCTAGACTCTGCAGAGCCTGGGTGGCATCTATGCGTTGACCCGGTATGTCAATGGCTTCATTGTCTTTGACCCATACCCAAGTGACTGAGTCACTGTGATCAAATATCTCCAGGGCATAGACTTCTGTAGAGTCGGGATCAAATACTGCTGTGGCAGTATGCACACCCTCGGGATCACCCAGGGCTATGTAACGCAGGCTATCGCGACCCCAATCATCTAGGGCCAAATACTGGGGATCACCTACGGCTACAATCTCACTCAGCATCATAGGTGTTGACGCCTGTATTCAGCACGAAGCCACCAACGAAAACGTTGAAAGTAAGCAGTGCTGGTATAGTCGGGTCTGGGCAAGCCATAGCTGTCCAGTTCGTCTAGATGCTGTAGCCACATGTTCTGTAGCCAAGCTCGAAAGGCAGTGTGTTTAGTTGACATGGGGTCTAAACCTTAATAAAAAGCTGTCAAGATAACAGCTATATTCACGGGGCTCAGTGTGGGCACAGTCTTCGCGATAATGTACCCATTGATAACCATCTACTTCTACTTGATGTAGAACAATAAAGGTCTTATGATCACTGCTAGTCCAGCGGCTTCCTTGTTTAATAATCATTTGGCTGTCATCCTTTTGGCAAGAGCTTCTAGTGCTAGGATCATTTGATCTCGTTCCGTATCAGATAGATCCGTGTTCTTTTGTATGTTAAAACTTTGTAGGGGAAAACGTGCATGAAAACGATCAAACAGTTCGGTAAATGACGTGCCCTGTGCTAGAAAGTCTCCGTCTAGGGCATAGGCATAATAGACGTTGTCATGGCGTTCTAGTCGTATATTGATGGCGTCCTCTTCTTCGTCATCATCTTCAAGAATGTCCTTGATATTGATGCGTCCTGCGGCAATCTCACGCTTGATACCTCTAACAATGGGCACGACCACTGACCACTGCCCTATTTTATAAGAAGCATAGCACAGGGCTACCAAACTGACTAATTCCCAAATATCCATAATCTGCTCCGTTTTCAATATTTATGAGCCATTAGGTCCAACGCAGAATAAACCAATCACGTTTGGCTTCCTTGCGAAAGCTCCAAAGTTTATCACTCATCTTCTGTCCACCATTGGCCGCACCCCAGACCTCCATTTCGGTGATCTCTTCTGCTGTGTACTGGTTATAGTCCACAATCAATCCAGGAAGATTAAACGGGCCTACCTTACAGGTAATCATTTTGGGCTCGTTGTTAGGGTTGCCGCTCATGGGCGTGTTGATGTTGGCTAGTACACTATTGATACCTGCTTGGGTACTAGTAATGTCATCATCGTCTTCAATCATGGTCTTGCCTAGAAGTTAATTATGTGTTAATTGTAACATAGTTTAAGGGTCTTGTCAAGAGCCGCTCCAACGTAGGATAAACCAATTGCGATCTTGCTCTGTGCGGAACCAAAACTTGCGATTGTTAGCATACCAGCGCATAGCTGGATTGGGAGCAGTCTCTCCCCAAATTGGGCCCGTATCTTTGAATGTTTCGTAGCACCATAATTCCATTTCGGGCCAGTTGCCGCCTATGGGCTCTACACAATAATATCTAGCACCGTAGACAGTGCCTTCGGATAACTGTAAATTACTTATGGGATTGGCATTGATGTCATCCATTAATCTTTTAAGAGCCTGCTCAGTTAATCTCATACAGTTCCCCAACGGAGTATAAACCAGTTGGCATCTTTGGTGTCTTCAAATATAAAATCACGGCCATTACGCTCATAGGCTTTCTTACAGTTGTTTTCCAACCATACAATAATATCAACAGCCTGTTCTCCATTTCCCATTGTAGGCAACATAACACGACACCAACCTATGCCTTGCAACATACCCCATAAGACTTCACGGTCAATATCCTGTGCCATTTGTTTGCCAGCCCGATTGATCATTTCTTCTTCTATATTCATTTCATATACTTTATCTGAAAAAACAAGAATCGTTTGGGATTGACCACTTGATAGTCTTGCGTATAGTTGCCAGAGCCATCTAGACCCATTTTGAGTCCGTACTTTTGCTCAACCCAATAGGGCAGAGTAGCGCCAGTCATACCAGCATTATCACCTACCTCTGACATGTATTCTTTACGAACAGCATGTAGAGCACCCCAATATTGTCTGCGTTGTTCCGACGCCATAATGTCCTCGGGCTTTATTGTGTCCACTCAGTTAATTACAGTTTCAGGCTTGTGTGTTTTAAAAACATTCTGTCCACAGTTTCGAATAGCATCGGCTAACACCTGTGGATTATCTCTAGCGTATTCTTCTAGCTCAGATCGTGGTATATCACTTTCAAAGGCCCATATCTCTGGAAAGCGTTGTGGATTGGCCTGCGCTCTTAGTATGGCATAGCGAGGAATGGGCATGTCAACTTTTGTGTCGCCTTTTAATGCCGCCCAGAACTTTTTCTTTTCGTAGTCACTGATATCAAAGATCCATTCAAAGCCCAATGTATCAAAGTAAGCCATGTATGCTGCCATGTTAGTCTTTCAATTCTTTAGTTAAACATTCAACTGCATCGTCGTATCCGTTGAGATATAGAATACGAGTACATTCTTCTACAATTGATTTGGCAAGTGTTTCAACCATCTCGTCAGGCAATGCATATCGATCCTCGTGAAACATGGCTTGATCAACCAGTGTCTTTAGTCTTTGGTGCATGTTCTAAGTCCTTTGATTTCTTTGTAGGCGACACGTATTCGATCGTGCCACTCCGTGCCAATCTTCATTGGCAAGTCTAAGTGTACACTGACCATAGGGCCTTCTAGTTCACTACGCATATTGTCTGTGTATACAGTTCCAACATAGGGGATCTTTTGATGTGTGCCTTCTACCCTATCTCCAACCTTGTATTTGGGTTTAGGTCGATTGGCTTCAAAGTATTCCGCGAGGTTCATTCTTTGCACCTAACAACATGTGAGAACAGGGTCTTACCGTTTTTCTGAGTATAAGTAAACCGCAAAAAGCATCGTGGACATGTGACCCGTATGGTATGTGTCATTCTTCAACTCCCCAATGTTCTGCCAATGCGTTATATGCTGTAGGGCTTGCACACTTTTTAGCAACAACATCCATACTTTCCTTAACAATCAACTCGGCGAACTTTTCTATTTCTTCATTAATGCCCATCGACTCAATAACGAAATCGTATAGCCCAGCCTGCTCCATAAGTTCTTTAATTCGTTCGTTCATTTGATTTCGTCCGATGTTTCAGGAAAGTGACTAATGATCAAATCTAAAGCCGCAATGGTCTGCATGTTAATGCCCACATCTTCTGGATGCATCCAATAGCCATCTGGGTTAGCATCTGACTTGGGATTTTTCTTCCATAGCTTTAGCTCTTTCTTGAGATATGCACGATAGTCTTTGAGATTGAGGCTAGTGATGCGATCGGCAGTTTCTCCGTCAATCCATTGATACTTTTTATGTTGTTCTTTACTCATCTTCTTCCTCGCGTAGTTGATTCTTAAAAAATTCAAGTTGATCGATAAGAGTTTGCACACCTTCACGGTTCATAGTAAGTGTAGTATATCCCATGGCGAATGCCATACGATTATCATCAGTTAATCCAAATGTATAATAAGTCTTAGACGAGGTTTCCTGCTTAGGAGGTTCAACATAAGGAGTCTTGATTTCTGGAAACTTAACTACATTACTGTAGGCAGGCTTTTTAAACCAATCGAATATCATATAATCTTTCCTAGTCCTGCATAGATAAGTTGATCCAACTCAGTTTCATAATCTGTACGACCCACTCGACGCTTTAACCAAATAGCTTCTAATATGCTTTTAGCATCTATATTATTATCTACAGGCAATGCACCCCTAGAGTCTAATTCTTCAATTAGGTCGTCAGTATCAAAGTCGCTAAGGTCTACGTCTACTTCAACTTCAGTATAAATCGTTTTGTACATTGTGTTCTTTCGTTAGTTGTGCAACCAATATGAAACGTTCGTAGGCTTTACGAACACTGGGATTCTCTAATAACTTCTCAGCTTCTGTTTGCATGGCTTTGATACCAGCTTCTGCGGCTTCTCTATAACTACACCATTCAAGGGCATATTGCTCTTTACCAAATGCCTTGGCCAAAGCCTTCCATGCTTTCAATTGTGCAGGAGTCAATGGCTGATCACGAACAGGAACTCGTAGAGCACTGGCATCCATAATGCTTTTACTAATAGCATCTTCGGCTACACGACCTGCGGCAATCATAGCCGCATAGTTTGGATCAATGTTAAATCTACGGCTAGATCCTCCAGGGTAACACATAACCAAATGAGTACCTTTGGGGAAACTATCCATGTAGTCGTTGTCGTACTCTGCTACAGGTACGTACCTACGACCCTTCTTCTCATAATAGATTTTCTTCATCAAGCACACCGCTTTCTACGTGTTTAATATATTCTCTCAGCATGTCTTCGACAAACAAGTTAAGAGTCATGTCGCGAGCATGAGCCATTTTCATAAGCTCATACACTTCCTCATCACTCAATGTCAAAGGAACTGTTACACGATTGTCATACTTCTCGCCTGCTTTGATAGACAAAGACTTTTGGAAGAAATCGTCATCAACTTCTAAGTCTACATAGTCAACATCGTCCCATGCTTCGTTGCGATTAGTGTCACGTCGTTTGGCTTCCTTCTTCATCTTCTTCTTGAAGTCCGGGTTGATCATGCGATAAGCACGTTGATTGGTGTAGTCATGCACCTGCACTTCATATACAGTTTGGTCTTTGGTATCAAATATAATACAGAAGCTGTATCCACCCTCATCGTGAATACCATTCCAACTGTCCAAGTGGTAAGCATCGTGTCCATAACATTGCCAACAGAAGTCACTACCTTCAGTGATACGGTAGTCAACTAGTTCCATCCATTCTTTCATTGTGATCATTGTGTGATTCCTTCTTTACGTTGATAAAAAGTAACTTCAATCCAGCCAATCAAGGCCACCAACCATCCTGCGTTGGCAGGAGTTTCCCAAGTAGCAAATACTTGAAAAACACACATTGCTAAAATTGCAATTGATAAAATCTGTTTAAGTTTAATCATTGTAGATTCCTTTTGGGTTCTTCGTCATTAAGAGACTGCATTAGACGTAATGCATACTCAGGTTCTTCCTCAATCAACTCGTCAATGTCAACAGGCGTTGAGTTGGCTTCCATTTCACCGGAATCAAACATACGCTGAATCTCACTCATGAGATCGTCGAGTTCTTCTTGTGTTCCGTCAAAGCCATCAAAACAGCCAGGAGCAAACTCAAGAGTCTTTGCTTTCTTTTCTTCAGTCATTCTACAGTTCCTGTAATCATTTTGCCTTCTTTAATAGATCGCATTAGATTTCTATTGCGTTGTTTTTGTTCAGCCTTATCACGCTTTGCGTCATCGCTGAGGCTTAACATTATATCGTATTCACGAGCCCAACGTACACCAGCTAACCAATCTTCAAGACGTTCTAGGCTACCAACAAACAGTTCAGCATCGCGACTGTAAATTGGCAAGCTGTCAACATCCTTTGGCACAAGACTAAGAGCACCGTGATCGTCTGTCCAATCACCGTGCTTGCTCTTAGCAAACTTGAAACCAAGTTTATCTATTTGAGATTCGATGTTTCGAAGTCGCTGTATAGTATTCCATCCTGCCATGATAGTCTTTCTATGTTGATAATAGTGTTATTGTAACACCATTAGGCTTTTTTGTCAACTGCTTTTTTGGCATACATCGCGGCAATTTCTTCCTCAGTGGTAAATCTGTGTGGAGGATTCACATACCAACTGTCTGCTGAAAAGATCTTTACAGGCTTCCAGTATTTGTGTATGATATTGTTAATAACTACGATACCTACTACAACTACAACAAAGCCCAACATTGTCAAAATACTGCCGGCAAGAAATACTGCCGCTTGATCCATATCCATAATTAATCCTTGTCTATAGGCACACAATATGTGGGCCATAGTCCTTGTTGCACATACATGTCTCCACCTTTGTCTGGTACCATTACAATGCCTAAAAGACATTGTTTGGCAGGCGGTGTAGTAGTCGCCAATACATATATCTGTGTGGCGATCATTATTGCCAAAACAGACATCAATATTCTATATACCCATTTATTCATGCTAACTCCTTTGTGTGTTTACAACTGCCTCTAAATGTATAACCTGGACAGGTACAGGTGTTTGTGTCAGTGTCCACTTCATAGACTGCACCCTTACTGCCTGTTATTCGAACGATTGAACTTTTAACTTCAAACGTCTTAAATGGATTTGATTTGAGCGTGTCAAATTTACGACCTCGCTTGTCAAAACCTTTGATTGGATTCTTAAAATAGAAAGGCTCTGACTCGCCTTGCTTGATGTAAGCAATCAAGTTATTACCATCTACAAGATATGTGTGATTGGGAGCCTTGGCATTGCCCCAATCGGTAGTTTCTTTAAGAGCTATCACCAGCGTTCTCCTCTAGCATAACGAATTTGAGCATCGAATCTCTGTGGAGGAATCTGCTCCCATTTCTCTCCGCATTTGATACAGGGGTCGTAATCCATATAGCCACTGCGTGTGGTCTTACCTAGCCATTCTGTGTTAGCACAACCGGATATCAAAAGTACTGCTATAATCAATATTGGACGCATTGTAGGTAGCTCTAAGTTGTTGTCGATGTTAGTATTATACAGTCTAAGCGGTGTTTTGTCAACCGTATCCAATCCAAAAATAAATACAGTTGTAGTCAAACTTATCCAAAGGAGAAGATCATGACCCTACGTAGCGTGTCCATTAATTTGGAATTAGGGCAGGAAATTGTAGTTGGACCGCATGACGATCTAGCTAAAATTACCAAAATTGAATTTCACGAGAAAAGCGGAGAATATGTGATTAACACAACCAAAGGCACAAGAAAAGCACTAACATTTAAGTTAGGACCCGATTATGCCGAGGACAACATTAACCCAGCGGATAAATATAGATAGTATGAAAATAAAAGATCTAATAGAAAACTTCGAAGCAGACCTAGACGAGAAAGCATCTAGAGCTTTGTGCGTAAGCCAAAGATCCGATGACGATCTAGGAGCAAGCAATTTGTCCAGCTGTAAAAGTCAAGGACTACGTGCCCGCGACGGCAAAAAAAGCCACAAGATTGGCAAAAGCCGTCAAACAGTGGGCGGCAAAAAAATCAAAGGCAAACGCTATGGCGGTCCCCTGCCTGATTGGAGTTAACATGATCGGTACACTTCTCGTTGCACCTCCGGCACAAGAAGATGAATTTTGGGGAAAGACAGTAGTATTTTTATACGAACAGAACCCAAACACCATCGTTGGTCTTGTGCTAAACAAACCCTCAGACCGAACTCTTAGTGAGTTAGCTAGTCATCACGACCTAGAGTTTCTTGGACCAGATGTCTTATTCACAGGTGGACCTGTCAACCCGGCCGCACTCGTTATGCTACATACCGATGATTGGGCATGTGGCAACACTATGCAAATCGGCAGTGGTTATCGAGTCAGTTCGGATCGTACTATGCTTAATAGAATTTGTTCCGGTGATCGTCCTAGACGCTGGCGTTTGTATCTAGGCATGAGTGTTTGGACACCAGCACAGCTTGAAGGCGAAATCACCGGAAAGGCTCCCTGGAGTAAAAAGAACTCCTGGTTAACAGCAGATGCGGCAGACGAATCCATTGTATTTGGCAAAGATCCAGAAACAATTTGGAAACGATCAATAGACTCAGCCGCAGCCAGTATGGTCCAAAACTATTTCACAATATCCTAAAATCACTTGACTGTTACAGGGTTTGAGTGTATACTACGTAAATATAGTATAACTTAATTTGAGTTTTAATATGGCAGACACTTTACTATTAAATTCCGACGCACAACCTGTTTCATGGTTACCTTTGAGTACCCTAACATGGCAAGATGCAATCAAATACATGGTGCTAGACAAGGCACGAGTACTGGAATGGCACGACAATTGGATTGTGCATTCAGCTACTTGGGAAACACCTGTACCTAGTATTATGATGCTAACTGACTACATGAAACCAAAGGCATCCGTTCGTTTCTCTAAGAGCAACGTGTTCCTTCGTGACGGATACATCTGCCAATACTGCGGCGACAACTTAGAAAAGAAGCATTGTACCCTTGACCACGTGCTACCAGTTAGCCACGGCGGCAAGAGCACTTTTGAAAACACTACTACAGCTTGCGGACCATGTAACGCAGGCAAGGGTGCTAACAAAAAGATCAAGCCTAAGTCAAAGCCACACAAGCCAGACTACTGGGAACTTGTCAACAAGCGTAAGCAAATGTCTTTCCAAGTTCGACACGAGAATTGGATGCCATACATTAAATAGTGTATGAAAAAACTATTTTGGAAATGTTTAGGCTTTCTTAGCCTTGGGATGGCGTATATCGGGTTAATCACACCCGGTATACCCTACAGTTGTTTTGTGGTCTTTGCGGCCTATTGCTTTGCCAAAGGTTCGCCAATGATGCATGCCTGGTTATACAATCACAAGATCTTTGGCCCGTTCTTAACCAACTGGAACGAACGTAGGGTATTTCCAACCAAGATGAAATATTTTATGTTAGCAATGATGAGCTCTAGTTTGACTATCATGTTCTTCACAGGTGTCAAGCCTATTGGTATATTGAGCACAGCAGTCTTTATGGCTATTGTTGCAGTTTGGGCTTGGCGCTGGCCAGGCAGTATAGAAGCGTATGACAAAAGAATAGCCGACGGTAAAAAGGTCGGCTGGTTCAATAACAGTTTTTAAAACAGAGTTTTAAGAGCTTCGATTAGATCTTCAATCATTCCATCATCATGTAACGGAGTAGGTGCAAAGCGCAACCGCTCCGTTCCCACATCTACTGTAGGATAGTTGATTGGCTGTACATAGATGTTAAAGTCATTTAGTAAAGCATCGCTCATCTGTTTACACTTAACAGCATTACCTACAAGCACAGGCACAATATGAGTAGTACTACATTGCATCACCGGAAGTCCGGCCTTGTCTAATCGATACTTTAGTTTACGAGCACGGTCTTGATGTTGTTCACGTAGCTCATTATGATCTTTAAGATACTTAACTGCGGCTAGTGCGCCTGCACAAGTAACTGGCGACATCGATGTAGTAAAGATAAAGCCTGCGGCAATACTACGAATAGCATCAACAACATCTGCATCAGCGGCAATGTATCCGCCTTGCACTCCAAACGCCTTTCCCAGGGTACCGTTGACTATGTCAACTCGATGTTGTAGGCCCATCTGTTCTAGTTTTCCGCCACCATGATCTCCATATAGACCAACAGCATGTACTTCATCAATGTATGTCATTGCTTCATACTTATCTGCTAGGTCGCATATTTCTTTGATTAGTCCCACATCGCCATCCATACTATAAACTGATTCAAAAGCAATACACGGCACATGACCTTGTGCTCTTGCTTCTTTTAGTTTGTCTTCTAAGTCTTCCATATCGTTGTGACGGAAAATGCTTTTGGCCGCACGACTATGTTGTATACCTACAATCATTGAGTTATGATTATTAGCATCACTGACATAATGAATATTAGGAATAATCTTTGCCAATGCAATAAATGTCCATTCGTTGGCAACATAGGCACTTGAGAATAATAGTGCAGATGCTTTGTTATGCAACTTTGCCAATTCCATTTCAAGAGCCACATGATAGTGACTAGTACCTGCAATGTTTCTAGTTCCGCCCGACCCGGCACCTGTCATGTCTAGTGCAGTATGCATGGCATCTAAGACAACCTTGTGTTGCCCCATGCCTAGGTAGTCGTTGCTACACCAATTGGTAATTGTTTTAATATTATAAGGCCCGTACCAAATGGCCTGTGGGAACTTGCCGTTTTCTCTAAGTATGTCGTTGAATACGCGATACTTGCCAGAGTCCTTAAGACCCGATAAAATCTCAGTGAATGGTTGTTTATTAATCATAGTAGTTTATTTACACTAAATATTCGCCTAGTCAAAATATTTGACAAACTCACACAATTGCTGTAGACTTACACAATTAGGATAATAATATGATTGGAATAATCGGATACGGCATGGTAGGAAAGGCCGTAGAACATGGGTTCTCTAAAACAACCTGTGTAATCTCAGACCCACAATATAATACAGTATCAATTAAAGATGTTGTTGCCGCAAACCCAGATGCTATATTTGTCTGCGTTCCTACCCCAACAGATGAAACAAACTACGCTGTTCTTAAACGTGTTCTTACAGACATTAAGAACACACAATACGCAGGCATAACAGTTGTTAAAAGCACTATACTTCCACAGTACCTTGAAGTATTTGATGTTGTTTACAATCCGGAGTTTCTATCTAGAGCAACAAGCCTAAATGATTTTGTCAACCCACCAATGGTTTTAATAGGCGGAAACCGTGCTAACGAGCTAGTTGCTGTTTATAAACAGTACTCTACAGTTGATTTGAGCAAGGTATTCATTACTGATATCGCCACGGCAAGTATGGTTAAATACACTATGAATAGCTTTTATGCTTTAAAGGTAACATTTATGAACCAGATGTTTGATGTTGCTCAAGAAGTAGGTGTTGATTGGAATAATGTAGCAAACATACTGTCAGAACATCCTTGGATGGGCTCACATCATTTCCGAGTACCTGGTCCAGACGGACAAAGGGGATTTGGAGGACCTTGCTTACCAAAAGACACCAAAGCATTGGCTAGTACATACGAGCTACCGCTATTAAACACAGTGATAGAATTGAATAACAAATATAGAAACAATAAGGAAAGATAATGGTAATTGACTTAAACGTAACCAGTACCTGTAACCTAGCATGTACCTATTGCTCAGAAGGTTTTGAGTGTGGACTGTCTACAGCATACGAAGAAAACACTTCTGTGACATTAGAAAATATCGAAGAGTTCATGAGCAAGTTTAAAGACCCAAAAAGAGACATTTACTTTTGGGGCGGTGAGCCATTCGTCAATTGGGAATTCTGCCGCGGTGTGATGGAAAAGTACATTGACAATCCCAACTACAACTTTTTCTTTTATACCAATGGTGTTTACCTAAAGAAGTATATGAAAGAGCTTGTACGCTTTCACAAGGCCATGCCAGGCAGACTTAAGATACAGGTCAGCTATGATGGCAAGCCAGTTAACGATATTACACGCATTGACAAGACTGGTAACCCAAGTTCAAGTTTAGTCAAATCAAACTACCTTGCGGCAAAGGAAGCAGGACTTGCTGTTAAAATGAAATCAGTATTAACTGCTGAACACTTTCATTTAATCTATGAAGCGTTCCTTGATGTGTTACAGTTTGATGAAAATTATTTTCCAACACCAGACATGTACAGTCATTTAACTGAAGAAGAGTTTATGCCTAGGCTAGCAGTACTTAACGAAGGACTTGCTAAGATAGCCAAATACATTTATCTAAACAAACTACCTCCAGAGAAGTTTGGTTGGTTTACACAAAGTCGTGCCTTGTGCGCTAGTGGTATTAACTATGTGTCAGTTGACCTTAATGGTGATATTAGTCCATGCCACGGTTGTATGTACAAAGAAAGTCATGCACACGTTATGGGCAATATTCTTAAGGCGCCAGACATTGATGCATTGATTGCAGAAAAGACAGCAATGTACAAAGACGCACTAAAGAATCAGCCACTTGATTGTATGAGCTGTGATGCACAGTTCTGCATGAAGTGCAATGCGGCAACCTATGAGAAGTCAGAGAAAGATACCTACTTGGAAAAGTGGAGTGATCATACTGCCAACTGGCAAGTGTGTAAAGTCTTTAAGTCAAACGAGATTGTACACCATGCTCTACGTACAGCCCTGAAGACATACAAGAAACCCACTATTATTATCAAAGCGGAGCAATGTACAGTCTAATATGTTTACACTAGAGATATCAGTAACTGAAAAATGTAACCTTGGGTGCCCATATTGTTACGTGGCCAACCGTCCTACATGGATGGAACCTGAGACTTTTGATAATGCCATGCCGGAGCTTTATAACCTAATGAAGCGCAGTAATGACAGCGAGTTTCATGTTAGCTTCTTCGGTGGCGAGCCATTACTTAATTGGGATCTAATTACCTATGCTGTGCCAAAGTTAACAGCAGATCCAAGATGCAAAGGCATTAACATTATTACTAACCTAACAATGATTGATGCTGACAAAGCCAAGTATCTAAAAGAACACGGCGTTGGAGTTAGCTGGTCGTTTGACGGTATGAGCTCTAATACTACACGACCACTACTGCCATTGTTAGAAAACACTAATCCAGAGACTGGAGAGTTGTTTGATGGTATCCTTGACATGTATAACCACAAGAAGGATATCATTACAGATCTAACTAATGGTTGTAAAGTTATGATATGGCCAGGCAATACCAAAGACATGACTGAGAACTTTGAGTTCTTGTTAAGCTGGGGTATCGAACATCCTGACTTCTCTATTGTACGTGATGACGTGTGGACAGAAGATGACCTACATGAATATCGCAAAGAGTTGATTAGACTAACTGATTGTTATATTGCAAAATTAAAAGCAGGCATACCTTGTTCGGTTGGATTCCTTCGCCTTGCTATACTTGATATTCTTTATGGACTAGTTAAAGGCAAACGACCATTTGGTTGCTTTGCAGGCACACACGGCGGAGTACTAATGAGCAGTGGTGAGTTTTATCCCTGTGCTCGTTTTGCAAGTAAGAAGATTATGAAGATGGACAGCGATTATGACTTTAAGTATTATCAAGACATCTTCAATCCACAAAACTTTAACAAGTGCGAGCCTTGCCAATTAAAGCAAGTATGCAATGCAGGATGTACATACAGTCAAGTTACCAACGGCAACAAGCCCTTAGACAGCATCTGCGAAATATTTCACATTACTAACGAACAAGCTATGCGAGTTGTAGAAGAATGTAAAGATGTCCCAGTGTTTCAAGATTTAATACTGCACTACTTAGATAATGTTGGTGTAGAAAACGAAGGCGTGGAGTGTAGAAACTAATGAAAAGTATATTAAAGATACCAGTTAAAGTTGAAATGGCTCCTGTAGAGCATGTTTCGGATCGTGTATTATCTGTAGATGAACTTGCTGTACAAATTGAAGAAGCCCGCAAAGGTAAAGCCAAAGTAGACAGTCAATACGTTGGCTATGATGATCTCAATCGTGGACATCTATACGACTATAAATTTGACTACGGTCAATTTTTATCTAGTATGAGTCACATTATCAAAGAAGCCAAAAGTCGTCCACAAGATAATAGATACAAAAACTCACATGAGATGATTATCCAATGATACCAATTGTTAGTAATTTTTATGTAGGAGACAAAACAGACAAGCCCGCACCTGCCGGCTCAGCTGTCAATGTTCTATATTTTACTAACAAGTGTAATTTAGCTTGCACCTATTGCTACGAAGACCTGCCAGGCAGACCTCCACAGATACTGACCAAAGAAGATATTGTCAAACACATTGATGCAATACTTGCCCGAGAAGATCCTAAGAGTCAAACACTAATTGTGTTATTTGGCGGAGAACCTACACTAGAGTGGGAGAATGTTTGCTTTGCCATGGACTATGCTTTCAGCAAGAAACGCAATGTACATTTTAATATGACAACTAACGGTATCAAGTACCTAAGTCAAAATTTCATAGATGAGACTATGAACAACTTCTTTTATAAAAAAGGCCTGTTGTCAATAGACGTCAGCTTTGACGGAATTGGCAACAAGGATCGAGTATTTCATAATGGTATGGACAGTACCAAGAGCATGATTGAAGTGTTCACTAATCTAGTAAAGAACAAGTTTAGATACCGTATGCGTTATACCATACACAAGTTTAATATTAACTATGTCTACAAAGACATGACTAAACTGATTAAAACATTTAATCCCGAACGTATGATTACCAGCGTGGCCTGGGATACTCTATCTCCAAAGGACATTGAAAAGCTAACCGAGATTAAAAATCAGCTTAGAAATGACTGGATAAATAAAGCAGTATCTGTACCTGTATGCGAGTTATTTTGTGACATGTGCAGTGGTTGCGGTGAACGTAAAGAATTGAAGACATATTTTACCAACGAGGGCAACGTAACAACCTACGGTAACTACGAAAACTCTCCAAAATTTCATGATTTTAAGGACAAAGAAATAAAATGACACAGATGACAATAACAGAAAAATTAGAAAAAATCCTAGAGATTATCAAACTTATGGAAGTTGAAGATGATCCGGGTGTTTCTACAATTATGCTAGATGGATTTATTCTATCTATGAACCTAATTAAAGAACTGTCTGAAAGAACCGAGCCAGTTGAAAGTATTGATATCTCTAAACAAATAGAAATGGTCACATCAGTTTTGGGCGTATCATTACATGATCTAGTCATGCAGATTATCAAAGACATGAATGAAAATCAAGAGATGCCTGATAAAGAAGTAGATAAGAATACACTAGACTTTATTACTTCAACAGCAGATCTTGACGACTATGAAAAATTTATAGCACAAAATAAAGCTAAAGAAGATTTAGACTTTTTATCAAAAGCAATTTAAGGAGACGGAGCGATGGCGTTACCAAATATAACATCGGGATTAGTAAAAGACATCTACGGTAGTAACGCCAGTGATGCAGTATCCCATGGACTTACACAAGTCAATAACTCAAACAAGATGTCTGGGGCTATATTCTACAATATAGCACAAAAGGCCATAGCAGAAAGAACAAGACGTGGGGGTTCGGTAGTTGTTATTCCTTCTAACTACTATACTGGAAAGTTATTTGCCAGTAAAATTCAAGAAATTAAAACTAACGTAGAAATTGCAGGACCTGCAACAAGCCAAGCATATAATACCAATTATGGTGGCGGATCTAATAGCGGCAACCCCCCGGAAATAACTACCTATAGTCAAGTGGCAGCACCGAGCGGATCAGGCAATTTCGTAGCAGGACAGAGAATAACCAGTGCTATTGTTAATGCCCTAATTGATGAAATCAACGCCGCAGGTAATGCTTGTACCTGTAACTGCAACTACTGCACCTGTAACTGCAACTACTGCACCTGTAACTGCAACTACTCATGTACTTGTAATTGTAACTATAGTGACGAACAACTAAAGAGCCAAGTGGAGTATATGTAAATGGCATTACCAACCCTATCGAGATTAACTAAAAGTATATACGGCACTAATGCTAGCAATGCTGTAAATCATGGCATGGCTGGAGTATTACCTACCGACTTAATACGAGAAACCAAGTTAGTTGATATAGCAAATAAGGCCATTGCAGAAAGAACTCGTCGTGGGGGGTCGTCAGTTCAGCTGCCTGGAGGCTACTTTAGTGGACAAATCATAGCATCTAGAGTTCAGGATATTATTACAACAGTCCAACAAGCCGGTCCGGCCGATAGTCAAGCATATAATACCGACTATAGCGGCGGAAACAATGGCGGCAACCCCCCGGAAATAACTACCTATAGTCAAGTGGCAGCACCGGTAGTTGGCACATCTTTTAGCAGAGGTCAGCAAATAAATTCCGCAGATATAAATGTACTTATTGGAGCAATTAACTCTGCTGGACAGGTCTGTACTTGTAACTGCAACTATTGTACCTGTAACTGCAACTATTGTACTTGCAATTGCAACTATGCCTGTACCTGTAATTGTAACTACAGCGACGAAACATTAAAGGCCAATGTGGAGTATCTATAAATGGCAAGTTTAGTTGCAAACATTTACGGATATAATGCATCAAACGCTGTATCACCTATTGGCGGCTATATTAGTGCCGGAATGTTAATAAGTGGATCGCACATCCGTGTTATAGCAGAAGAGGCAATCGCTGAGCGAGTTCGGAGGGGTGTCGCCGGGCTTACGATACCTGCTGGTTATTATTCAGGAACAATCAAAGCCGATCGCCTTGATATTATTAATATTGTTGTAGCAGTAGCAGGTCCCGGAGCAACATCTGCATCTAACGGCGCAAACCAGAATATCAATAGCCCGAACGGACAAGTACAAACAGGCACAACACCAATCTATGACAATTATGGAAATTATCAAGGTGAAGCACCAACATACGGACCAGTTCCGGCACCAGAAACTATAACCTATCCACAAGTAGGCGCAGTTGGCAATGCAACATCATTTGCCGCACTAGTTGGTTCAAGAATTAGAGCTGTTCATATAAATTCCTTAGTAAGTCAAATTAATGAATCTAAAGCCGCCTGCACTTGCAACTGCAACTACTGCACCTGCAACTGCAACTACTGCACCTGTAATTGCAACTACTCATGTACTTGTAACTGCAACTATAGTGATGAGCAAATTAAAACTGAAATTGAGTACATGTAATGAGTTTAGAAAAAATAAAACAACTTCGCCCTGCTGAGCATATATACACTGACAGCACAAAGGGTGATACTGTACGTAAAACTATGAGCTGTATGGCACAGAACATAAATGAAATTTGGCCAATAGAAAAATATACTATTTTGGAAAAAGACAAGGCCGGCTACTTTATTGTAGCTAATCCACATCAGTTGATTTTTCCATTGATCAAAGCAGTACAAGAACTATCAGAGGAAATTGAAAGGTTAAAAAATGAACGAAATGACTAATTATGAAGAAGTAGAAGGTATTGATACTTCAACCTATGCCGGCAAAGCAGCCAAAGCAGTAAAAACAAAAGTCCGTGGTATTATGGGAGATGATTTATTGTCTTTTATGTTAGTTGATTTTGTAGCATTTATGATGTTAAATACAGAGTTCGCCAGTAGAGGAATTTTTATTACAGATAGCAACAAAGAAGATTGTTATATTAAGATTATCGAATCAGGAGATGAAGGACTGATCAACAAACTTGAAAAATATCTTTCTTTAAGAGACAGTATTAAAAAAGTTGAACAACACAAAGCCGATTATTCTTCAGTTATAGAAGCACTTCAGCTGTTGCCAGATTATAACAGTGTTGAAGCAGTTAATGCAATAGTAGAAGAATATCTAAGGAGATAAAAATGTTAGTAATTTTGAGCGGTGTAGAAACCATACACAAAAAGTTTTTTGCAAGAAAAATAGGTGCGGCCCTAAATACTTTTACAGTTGACGGCTATACGGTTGACTTTAGCCTTGAACCATTTAAAGTAACAGATGCTACTGGTAAAGTTGTTTACGCAATGGCACAAGGCGATCAACCAATGACTAACGAGTTACTAGTTGATTTAGATAATGATGGAGTAATCGATCCAGAAGGCAATGCAACGTTTGACAAGATTGTAGAACTAAACGATAGCTTGTTTTTAACAGGTGGTCGAAACAACCATTTCAGCAATTTCTTTATTGATCTAGCACACGACTTTGGACTAACGGACACAGTCGACTACGGAAGCAATACGCCAAAAATTCCATTATTGCATCCTCACTCTTATGCTGATGTTTTGGCAAACTATGAAAACAGACTAGGTGATGTTCATGTCATAACTGGTATATTTTCTAAAGGATTTATTGACAGTGTTAGAAACGACATTGGTGCTGAAAATGTAACAGTGATAAACATCGTACGAAACCCTTCTACTTGTATTTTGTTGAACCGCAAAGACGATGCATACTATGCGAATCCTGAAAAAAATAGAACTCCTGAATTAGATGCTAGAAAATTAATATACTCAATTGCCAACGCTGCCGTACTAGCCCAATTTGATGATATCACTACTATCAAATTTGAAGATGCCATTATTGCTGGAAAGTTTACAGTCAACGGTGTTGAAGTTAAAGTACCAGCTGGCTACGACAATTTTAATGGGCTACTAACAAAGTGGGAACATGAAAACCTAATACCTTTAGAAATTGTATCGGCAGAAACATTAGATGCAATCAATGTAGAGCTACAACATTATGCGTCTAGACAAATATCTAGTTTAACTACAGACATTGTGACATACCTTAACTCTTTAAGATCTAATGCAGTAACTCAAGCCGAACTTGAAACTCGTATGTCTGAAAATATTCCGGAAAATTTGTTTACTGCACTAGGGTACGAGCCGTTAACGTATGACGACATTGTTGACTAATAGCCATGTTGATAGTCCTAAGCGGGTCGGAGACCATTAGAAAAGCCACCTTAGCTTGGACTATTACACAACAGTTAAACTCAATCAAACATACTGACAATAATTATCAACAGCTATTAGATAATAATACCAATAATCAATTAAAGATGCAGTTCCGAGCCATTTGGACTGACTTTGGTATTAAAACAGATTCAGTATTCCCTGAAGGCGGCAACTACAAGGCCTTTCTATCTCAGTACCATGCTCGACCATATCCAATACTAGTCATCAGCGGAAGTTTTTCTAAAACATTTGTCAACATGCTTACTAGAGATATTGACACGGTCCATGCAATCAATATCACTCGTAACCCGTCAGCAGTATACACTATTGACTCTATTACTCAAGACACGGCTCCCTATAATACAACTACTGGGGTTAAGCTGTTAAAACAACGTAATGAGTCGTCTTTTGTGCAGTCTGTTATATTAAAACAGATGCCAAATGTTCAAACAATTAAATTTGAAAGTATCTTAGAAACCGGCACAATTCAAATTGGTAATCATGCTATTGATTTGTCATGCTATAGAAGTTATAATAATGTATTAACTCAGGATGAGTACCATAATCTAATGCCTAAGTGCAGTCTAAGTCCGCTAGATGTAGATCAATTCAACTACCTAGCAGATAATTTTAAAAAAGTACTGCCAATCAATCGATCAGACATCCCTCAAGAAATTGCAGAACAGTTGCCTTCTAGCTTGTTTAGGGAATTAGATTACCAAGCTCTGTCTCTGCAGGAGATCATATGTCCAACATTGTAAATTTGAAATCCTATGATCTTGTACTAACTACATCATTTGAATTTAAATTTGGTGTATGCGGTCACATGTTTGAAATGATTGACTACTATTATGCAGTCAAAGAATACACCAGCTTGACTCCTTGCATACTATTAGCAGATGGAACTAGTAAACAAGAGCTATTGTCCGCAGTCAAACAAAAATACGCTGACTTAACTATAGATAACATTGTAGAGCATCCTTGTCCTAAGGTTATAATTGCTAACAACCTGTTAGTAGTTGATGGAAGTCCTCGATTAAAAAATGCAGATTTATTAGTCAATAACATATTTTTATTTCGATGCTCTGAATCAGATTTTTCATACTATATTTCCAAACATAAAAATGTAATTTTAATGCAGGATTTTGAAATATACGGTGAGCAGTTAGACTCTATAGAAACAATAGATTATAAAAAGAAAATACTATTCTCTAAGTATAAGCCAATGCTCGGCGACTCAGATGTTGCGGCAATGTTTTATCTTACAGATGTCTGCAGAGCAATACCGCAACAGGAATTAGAACAACTAATAAAGAAATACAATTTTGATAAGAATATTATTTTAACTAATAATACAAATTTATATTCTTTAGACAATGTTTATCAAGTACCAGTTGACAATATTTGGGATAAGTTTAGCACGTACATATACACTAAAGTGCCACGGCAGATTGATTGCTCTAGTCGATTTATATTAGAGTGTGAGTATTACGGCAAAGAAGTAATATATGATATAGACTATTATGATCGTGCGCTTGAAGTAAGAAAAAAAGATGGGCTAACGGGTACTGAACTGTTGCCCAACGATAAATTTTTAGAGTTATTAAATGAACGAACTAAGTGTTAATCAACTTGATATAGATTATGATCGTCCTATTAATTCTAGGGCAAAATTAGACACGGGTAAACTTTGTAACTACTCTTGTGATTTTTGCTATTATAAAAATCACCTAACTGAACGAGACACTCTTAAACAAATAACTGATAGAGTTGATTATCTTGTAGCCTACGGCATTGAAGAAATTGACCTGTCTGGCGGAGAAAGCTCAGTAGAACCCAATTGGTTTAAAATACTTGAGTACTGCCAAAATAAATTCAAACGTATTAGTTGCCTAAGTCATGGCGGCAAGTTTAGTAATATAGAGTTTGCTAAAAAGTCATATGACTTGGGCCTAAGAGAAATACTATTCAGTTTGCATGCCACTATCGCAGACACACATGATAAAATTGTAGGAAAGAAAGGTGCATTTGATAACATACTAAAAGCAATTGCCAATGCACATCAATTGGGTATTGAAGTACGGTTAAACACCACCATATGTGAATTAAATTACAATAATATTGACACGCGAGTAATGCTAGATCTTAAGCCCACGCAGATAAATTTTATTGCATTAAATTATTGGCAAGACAATGCCAACGGGAACATAATTGACTATGCTCTAGTATGCGACTATGTCAAACGATACATAGATAAATTACAAAATTTAGTTGAAGTAAATGCTCGATACTTTCCTCTGTGTTACATGGAGGGGTATGTTGATCATGTAAAAGGGCATTACCAGCACATTTATGATCTAAAAGATTGGAACAAAGCAGTCTACAGTGGTAAACTAGATACTAGTAAGATCTACAGCCAAAAAGAAAAAGTCAATCAATGCCTAGTAGAAGCAGAGAATATTAGATTACAAAGTTATTTTAAAACTGTCAAGTGTACAGGATGCAAATACTTTTTTGTCTGCGACGGAATTGAAAACGAACTAAAGGGTCACGTTGAACCTAGGCCCATTGATGGGGATAAGATAAAGTGCATTTAAGTATTTTAATCCTTACTCATAATCGACCCAAACTGTTTACTCGTTGTTTAGAAAGCGTTCTTGCACAGATTACACCCGGAGTTGAAGTATTAGTTAATAATGACAGTTGCGACATTGAAGAAATTGATCATCCGCAGGTAAAGTACTTTTACTATGCATCAGGTAGCCTGTGTGAAAAATATAAATTCCTATTAGAAATTGCCAGGGGCGAATATGTTTACTATTTGGAAGATGATGACTATCTGCATAAAGACTTTCTAGCCACTAAATTAGATGCTGATCTAATAGTGGGAAATTACTGCCCAACTTATGACACACCAAATATCTTAACTTTCATGTCGCTGTATAAAGATAGTCAGATGACATCGGATGAGTTTTTAGATAAATTAAACACTGAGCATCTGCAACTATCACAGCACATATATAAACGTAGTTGTATACTTGATTTTGAATTTCCTATGGATAGCAACATACACAACGACATCAAACTAACAGTCCATGCCGCACTACAAGCCAATTCAATTAAAACCCTAAACAAGGTCTTCTATTACCAAACAATAGATGGTGGTGACAACATTTCTTTTCCACGAGTCAACAACCTAGTAAATACAACATATCATTGTTTAAAAGGAAACGCTGTTGATAAACCCAATTCTTAGTTGTGGAAAACCAGTAGAACGCCTCTTTATTGACTGGCCATTAACTAACTGGTGTAATTTTAAATGCTCGTACTGTCCAGTACTGAGATCATTATCTAACGACTTTTCAAAACCTGATCATACTGCTAACCATCAAATAACATTGGCTAGATTAAGTCATCTTAAGATGCCATTTAACATGTGTATTACCGGAGGCGAACCAACGTTATATCCCTACGTGCAAGAAGTTGTCCAAGGATTAGCTGATATGGAACAATGTCAGGACATATCATTTTTTACCAACTTGGTTAAGCCCGTTGACTTTTATGCTAATCTCAGCGATGCTGGCGCAGGCAAATTGGTTGTTTTTGCTTCCTATCATCCACAGTATGCACACCCTAAGTTTTTTAATAAATGTTTAGAAATAAACAAATTACCTAACATACGATTTTCAGTACATGTTAGCATGAGTGACGATGTTGCATTATGGACAACTACTTTGGAGTTTCTTGACTTCTTAAAGACTAACGATATTGAATTCAAACCCTGCATACTAGCACCAACTCAAGATTATCAGCCAAACTATACAGATGAATTTTTTAACACATTTCATACATACTTAGAAGAAGCTGAAAACACAGACGGAGTAATGGGAGGCTGGACCTACTTTGAGGAAGTCGACTGTACTTTTGAAGATGGCAGTCAGAAGTTATTAAGAGATTACGAAATAGAATATCAAGGCCTAAATAGGTTTAAAGGTTATACCTGTACCCCTGCAAGTTTAACAGTACGGATAGATGGCACTATTGATATTACCTGTACAGGAAAGAAGTTGCCCTTATATCTAGGCGGAGACATTGTTAAAAAAGAAACGTGTCCCAATGAAATATGTCCATCAAGACGAATGACCAATTACTATAAAGAAAGATCATGGACTACGTAAAACAACATCACATACAACAAGACCCTGATCATATCAATGTACATTGGGATAGCTTAACTATTTGCCAACTGCATTGTTCCTACTGTTATGCTCGAAATGAATACGGGAAAGAATGGGGTAAAATATCTAACAAGCAGACCATTGATGCAGTCATTGAAGCACTGGATAGAAGTAGTCTGCCTTTCAACTTGGGTCTACTAGGTGGCGAGCCCACTATTGGCCCGCACTATTATTACATATTAGATAAGATTTCTAAACTAGAAAAGTTTCAATTTGTCTATGTAGTAACCAATGCTGAAAAGGATTTAACGACACACCCACACTATGATAGGCTGGCATTTTTATTCAGCTATCATCCGGCAGACTGTACTGACCCTGTAAGATTTGTCAACAACATGAAGCATATGGTAGGTCGAGGATATAAATGTAAAGTCAACATCATGCTACATCATGATAAACGACTATGGCCGCAGATAAAAGAAATGTATGAAATTTGTAAGGGAATAACAGGCCTTAAAATACATCCTCATTTTATCTACGGCAATACTATACAGAAACTATTCAACTACCGCAAAGAGTTTTGGGAATACTTTAAATTCTTTGAAGATGAAATAGAAAAAGATCTAGTCTATGATAATGACTTGTTTAACGATTATCAAGTGTTTCAACAGGGGCTAACTGATTTTAAAGGTTGGTCGTGTTATAACAACAACTATGAAATTGATGTACGCGGAAATGTGGTAAAGTTTTGTCTAGCTAAAGAGGATGATGTAAATCTATTGCGTAATCCAGATTTCTTTAAAAACATTACTAAAACAATACCAATGATTTGTCCGCACAAGGCCTGCAACTGTGACGGGCTACTAAAACAACTTAAGGTGAAGAATGCAAGTTGAATGGGAAGTCACTATGAAATGTAACTACAACTGTTACTATTGTTCCAACTTGGACAAAAGTATACATCATGTTACAGATCATGACACACTACGAACATTTGTTAAGATGCTAGGAGATACATATCCGGGCGTTGAGATATTTGTATTTGGCGGTGAACCATTTGTGCATCCTGAAATTGGGCATATCATTAAGTGCTTTAATGAATTTCAAATACCATTTGTTATACAAACTAATCTTAGCAAGCACAGTATTGAAGTAATGAAAACTATTGGCGACCCCTATACTCTGCAGGCCAGCATACATCCGACAGAAGTCAGCAAAGAAGATTTAATAGACATACTAAAAGAAAATGTCACGTGCAGAGTAATTGATGTAATGTTTAGCGGCAAAGAAGCTGTTTGGTATTATCTTAAAGTAAAAGAACATACTAAAACCGGCAATGTATATCTAACTCCTATTACAGACTTTGGTGATGGTAAGAGTGATCGTGCCTTACAAGAGTATCTTGAATTAAAGAACAATCCGGCATATAGTAAAGTTATTAAATTTGAAGAAGTAGAACGATTAGGAAAACCTAGATCTGAAGTTTGGGCAACTGTAACCTTTAGTCCCAGGGGAAAACCCTGCTTGTATAAAGACAAGTACTTTTTATACAGTCCGCAACTAGAGATGTATAATTGTTGTTATAGAATAAAAACAGACGGTATTTGTCCAAAAGACAAATGCTTTTTAATGTGAGAAACAAATGAGATATTTGATAGCAGGAGCATTTAGTAAGTCAATTCCTTTAATTAAATTTTTAGGAAACAAAGCCACAAGTCTAGATAACCTAGTAGTCTACGATGGCATCAATAAGTGTCGCTGGAACGGTGGCCGAATAAATCGAGATGTCTTTTATAACGATGCTCTGATCAATTATTATTATAATAAAGATGTAAGCATTGCCCTTACTATGAGCAATCACAAGATTAATTTAGATGATGCAACCGGGAATCATCTACTAGAAAAATTTCACAAAGAAGGCAATGCTCTAATCATAGTCAATGATGACCTACGCCAATATGTAAGAACAAACTTTCCCAAGTACGATCTAATATACAGCATAACAGGAATGGGCCTACTTAACATACCACTACAGGATTCTGACATTGCATGGTACAAGGATCTTGAAAGCAAATACGATTGGATAGTACCTAGATTTGAACACATATTTGATCCTAGAGCAAACGAACTTGACTGCTCTAAATGGGAAGTCATGCTAAACGATACCTGCATATGGGGTTGTAAATATTGGGATCAACACTTTAAAGCCATTGCTGACGAGAACACCGCAGGTAGACCCTACAGCAAAGAAGTAGAAGAGTGTTGGCTACCAAAGTTTGACCCTAGTAGAGACAGCAAGTACGACTGTATGGATATTAAACCTGAAGCTATGCAACGACTAATTGCTATGGGAGTAAAGAGTTTTAAAATAACTGGTAGAGAGATGACAGACGATGAGTTTTACGGAGAATTAATGAGATTTTTCTTGAGGAGCAAAGAGTGACTCCCTATAATGTAAACACTACTGAATATCTAGAAAGCTCTGAATTTAATAGTATTGTTAATTTTATACAAGAGATAAAAACTGCAAGAGCAGTTGATCTTAATACTAGATATCCAACATATCAAATAAAACCCAGATGTGCTCACGATGAAATTAACACCTATCATCTGACTGAGCATAACGTTCCATTTTTTGATATAGTGTGCGAAACCTTATTGTATAAAGATAACTGCGCCTACTTGGAATTAAATGAATTTGTGTTCCAAGCTAATTGTTTTGCAAGAACTATATTTCATAGACTATGGTGGGCAGACGCTATAACTGGCAATAGAGATCAGTTCCTGGATTTTATATGGAACGACTGGAAAGATACACAATTTCAAAATAGATTTGATGACCTAAAGGCAACAGCTCGTAGACAATTTGATTCTTCTAGCGATCTTTTAGATTATTTTAAAAGTTTTGTCTACAACAACAGCTACGAGTTTATTACTGTAGTTGAAGCTCGAGAGTTATTTGACGAGTTAGTTGGTAATGGAATATTTTTAAGTAGCGTTAATGACCTATATCAAGTAGTTGAAAACATAGAGTTTGACAGCATTGACACAGATTCAAAATCTAAGTTAGAACACATGACTAGATTAGAACTGCTACACTTACAATCCAAATACAAAACAACAACGCTACCTGCTTTAAAGAATGTAAATTCAAAATTTAACTTTATTCCTAGGAATGACCCAAATAGCAAGTTCAAAGGAGAGGTAGTCGAAGTTAAGTTAGGCAATGCCGTTTGTTTTATACCTCAATTCTTGTTTTTTTACAATCAGGTTGACAATTGACAGTATATAGTTTACAATAGCACAAGGATAATATAAATGGCAGATTGGAAGAAGATCAAGGTAGTTAGGCGCAAAGAGGAGATGCAAGTTGGACAAATCAAACCTCAGCGATCTTATAACATGCTCAGTGAACTTGAGCAGGGCGGTATTAACTACGACTATATGGTTACCTTTCGAATTACAGAAGCCTGCGATTTAAAATGTAATTATTGCCACTGGCACAGCGGCAAACATTATGCATATGAAGATATTATTGCAACAATTGATAAACTGTTTGAATTCTTTCAAAAACAAGGATTTAAATCTGTGCTGTTTTATTATCATGGAGGCGAACCAACTCGTCATCCCAAGTGTTTAGACATTCTAAAATATATACATCAAAAGGGCAGAGAAACTAATATTCAAGCATATAACGAGATGCAGACTAATCTCACTATCAAAGAAGATAAGTTACGTGCCATGCTTCCCTACTGCGATCAGTTCAATGCTAGTTTTCATTATTTAGAATTAAAAAGATTAAACAAACTCAAAGACTTTGACCACAATTGGCAAGTAATAGTTGATTTAGGTATTCCTATCCATAACATGGATATTATGATGGAGAACGTTGAAATGGGTGCGTTCCGTATCAACACCAGGGGCGAGCGCATTAATATCATTCCTGAAGAATTTTATAATAATGTTGTTCGTTATTTAGAATACGACAAGATACAAAACTGTGAAATGATCTATGGGTTCTGTCATTATGTCTATCCAGAAGATGTTGCAGAGAAACACATGGCATTTTATAAGAAACATAATAAAACTGAGCAACGATACGAAATTGACGATGTAATATATACTACAAACGATCTGTTTAAATTAGGCATAGATGCACGTGGCTGGAAGTGTGCGGCAGGTCAAGAGTCTATAACTATCAACGGTGATGGTAATGTATTTCATTGCGGAATACACATGACAAACTTCATTCGTGAAAGTGCGCCCGAAGTACCATATACTAATCTAATACAAGATAAGCTAGCAATAACCAAGCTGTCTATACTATACAAAACAGGAACTGTCTGCCGTTGGGATTATTGCGGCGGAGACTTTTACCTATCTAGAAAACCAGGAACCGTATCAATATGAAAAAAGTAGGATTATCAGGCTGGGGAGGATTTCTAGCTGGCAAATTAAGAGAACGCACCGAAGTAGAATGGGTAGACGGTACACAGAACATTGACATGTATCTGCACCTTGGCAGTCCAACATTTACACACAGCCAATTGTCACAGCATGATGCACATGTCATGCATCAATATGTTAGAGAAACAATCAAATTAGTTGATAGACTAGATATGCCAATTATATTTGCTAGTACAACTGGCATTGACGATCTGGTATTAGATCACACCGGAACAACTAGTTATAATCTTGGCAAATTCTATTTAGAAAATTATATCAAATATAATTGTGATGAGTATTTGATATTACGAATTGGTACGATATACAGTACTAGGCTATCAGACGTTAATGAAATGAAATCAGATAGACTACAGCCCAGGATACTGCGTAAGGACTATACAGACATACCTTTTGAAGATTTATATTTAAATGTTGATGTCTTTGTAAACAAGACTATAGATGCAATTTTAAATTTTAAATCTGGAATACTAGAATATCCGCTAGACAAATTAACTATCGGAAAACTACTCCCAAAATGAAACGTCAACTACTTGAATATTCTTACCAACACGGCCTAAGTCATATTGCCAGTGCTATGAGTATGCTTGACTACGTTGAGGTATTGTTTACAGAGAAGTGCGTAGTTCCCTATCAAGACTTCATTGTAATAGGCAAGCCGTTCGGCGCACAGGCATACTATCTAGTATGGCAGAAATTAGGGTTCTTAGATAAGATCGAAGACCTAAGTGTAGGAGTCAAACACGATGAAATTTTATTTGTAGATTATGGTGAAGAAACAATGGGCAATGCGTTAGGTGTTGCTATTGGTATTGCTATGACTACAGATAAGCGTGTTTGGGTTAACATTAGTGATGCCGCATTACAAATGGGCAATACATTAGAAGCAATACAGTTTATTGGTCATCATAATATTAAGAATATATTCTTAACTATTGACTATAATAATGCACAGGTTACTGGTAACATCAGTGATGTATTAAAGATCAAACCTACCATACAGTTTTTTAAAGAGTACGGATGGTTTGTGCAAGAAGTAGACGGGCATGATAAGACAAAGATTTTAGCCGCATATAAAAATGCAGTTACAACAGTTCCTAATGTCTACTTCTTCCATACTAAAAAAGGACACGGAGTTAAGAGTATACAAGAGGATATTAAGAAATGGCATTACCGGAAAATAGAAACAAAAACAGAGTTACAGTCGTTGGTGCAGGAACTTCAGGCTACCTAACAGTACTGTATCTATGTACTAAGTTCCCCGACAAGCACATTACTTGGATTTATCCCGAAGTAAATCAGCCTATCGGTGTAGGCGAAGCAAGTGTACCCGAAGTACAAGAATTCTTAAATGATCTAGGTATATCACTAGATGATGTTGTTCGTAACTGCAATGGTAACTTTAAAATTGGTGTTAAGTTTGTAGACTGGTGGAAGAAAGGCACAACCTTCTATCATCCGTTTGGATTGACTGACGAAGAATCGGTAGAGTTAGAATATATGATGCAGAATAACATTGTACCTGAGAATCTGCTAACTGAATACAGCGATCTAGCCAGCCACTTTGATGTTAAGTTACTCACTGCCTATCTAGATCAAAAGTTTACGGAATTCAGCAACTTGACTATTGAGCGTAGATTTGTCAACAGCTTAGATGAAGTCAGTGATAACATTGTGGTAGACTGTACTGGATTTAAAAAGTCTTTTATTAATCAGCATGATCCCAATAACTTTGTTAGGATTACAGATACAATACCCAACAACCAAGTATTTGTCTATAGAGCCGACTACGCTGATAAAACTACTCAGCAAGTGCCATATACCACTATGATAGCACAAGACTACGGATGGATATGGAACATTCCCCTAGCAGACAAGATCACCTACGGGTATGTACATAATAGCAAGTACGATGTAAAGCAGTCTTTCATTGACTATGTTGAGTCACAGATTGGTACTATTGACACTAGTAAAATTAATACTGTTGATATGATTACAGGACGAAATAAGAATCATATATTGCATACTGATACTAAGACTGTATGTGGGGTGGGACTTAGCAGTTGCTTCATCGAGCCTTTAGAAGCAACAGGCCTGTATCTTACAGTCTTTGGTATTAGGCTACTTGGGCAATATCTACAGCAAAAGATTACAGACGAAGTTTATAACAAAACATATAATAACGAGTTCGATGCAGTATTAGATTTTGTAGTCGCCCATTACAAATACTCTGAACGAGATAATGAGTATTGGCAACACTACAATACAGTTGGGCTAGAACTTTATAGACCAAATGGGATCTTTCCTGATAGAAGTTGGGACTACATTATCGCAGGTTTTAACGACAATGAGTGTGAGTTAAAGATCAAAGCAGAATCGATCCTTAAACTTAGAAAAGGATTACACTTTAGCAAATGGATGCAACATGCGGGCTACTCTAAATAAATTTTTAAATCGCTATTCGGGAGAAGTCTATTTCTTACATGCAGACATGTGGAAGTGGAACGAAGGCAACTACAAGATTGTCAACTGCGGAGTACAAGAACCTAATATGGTTAACATTGCCGCAGGGCTCGCCAGCCAGGGAAAGAAAGTTATTGTATATGGTGTTGCAGGATTTGTTCTGTATAAGGCATACGAGCAAATTAAACTTAACATTAAGGGTTGGGCTGAACACACAGGAAGTATTATATTTGTTAATGCAGGTCATAATGGCTGTTACAGTATATGCGGACGCGGACATCTAGTTGAGGATGATATTCATTTAATGAACGCTCTCAATATTCCACTGTATGATCCTGTAGATCAAAGTACATTTGTTCGCAATATTAAAGAAGGTCTTAAACAACCCGGCGTTAGATTTATACGATTGGGTTGGGATAATGAGGTATGGAAAGCATGAGAAAAATAGCAGTAACTGGAGCAACAGGTTTTATCGGAACTAGATTGGTTGAGACCCTAGTTAGAAAAGGACATATAGTATATCCTATTGATCGCTCTTTTAAACAAGTAGAGTGTGATATGATATATCATTTGGCGTGTCCAAGTTCAACCGAATATATGAACAGCAATCCTAGAGAAGTAATGGATACCATAATGGATGCTACTCGAAAAGCATTAGATATCTGTCCAGGAGCATTCTTTGTTAATGCTAGCAGTATGGGTGCTAAGTTTATAGAGGTTGACAAGAGTCCGCAGACAGCGTATAATGTTGCTAAGAGGTGTATGGAAGTTTATTTGCAATACAGCGCCGGCGTTGCTAGCTATATCAATTATCGTATACCTAGTGTGTACGGCCCAGGTGCTAGCCCAGATAGTTTCATACAAAGATGCATAGATGGAACAGCCTACATGCCAACTGATCCAAATAAACTGCACTACATTGCACATATTGATGATGTGGTAGAAGCAATGGCAGATTGCAAACAGATACACATTGAAGAAATAACATTAGGACAAATTTATGAATTATTTAATTCTGGGCGGCGCGGGCTTCATAGGCCAGCAACTGACCAAAGCACTCTTTGATTCTAAGGAACGCCACGTTGGCGTCACAGTCATTGACAATCTCAAGACTGCTAATAGAGAAGGCTTAGAACAATTCAAACAACACAAGAATCTTTATAGATTCGTTGAAGCTGATCTAACTACAATGGACGACAATGAGTTTCTTAAGATTGCACGTAAGCACGATAAAATCTTTATGCTTGCGGGTAGTGTGGGTGTAGAGCATGTGGACAAGGATCCTAGCGGTACTCTGTTTAACAATCTTGCATTGGCAAACAAAATGATTCCTTTGTTCCAGAAGTTACGTAATAGACATGTTACCTTTTCCAGTACGAGCGAAATCTACGGCGAAGGACCATTCCACGAAGAAGCCAACGCCAGCATTGGTCCTAGCAGTAAACTACGTTGGGGGTATGCCAGTGCCAAACTGACAACAGAGTTTATGATACGTGCTAGTGAGTTTCCATTTACCATTGTACGTTTCTTTAATGTAGTTGGGCCCGGACAGCTAGGAGACTATGGCATGGTGTTGCCACGTATGATCAAAGCCGCAAAGAACAACGAAGACATTACAGTATACGGCACAGGCGAACAGGTGCGTAGTTTCTGTCATGTCGGCGATGCAGTTGATGCCCTAATCAAACTGTCTGATACAAACGGAGAATTGTTTAACATTGGCAATGATGAACCTATAAGCATCAAACAACTGGCAGAACGTGTTATTGCCATATCGGGCTCTAGTTCTAAAATACAGTTAATACCTTACGAACAGGCATTTAGCAAACACCACGGCGACATATACAAACGTGTACCAGACTTAACTAAGATCAAGGCCGCTATCAGTTACCGTCCCAAACATTCGCTGGATGATATTATTAGAGACATGTTATGAACGTATTGTTCCTACTAGCGCACCCTGATGATGAAGCCTACGGTCCCTACGGCACTATTCTCAAACTGGTCAAGCAAGGACACGAGGTCACTGTATTTTGTCTATGTAACGGAGAACGTCCTGGTAATGAAAAAGTATCTGCTGATCGCGTATTTGCATTTAAAGAAAACTGTGAACTAGCAGGAGTAGAGTGGAAGATACAAAACAATCCAGATCTAAGTTTAAAATACAACGAAACTGTTGCTAATGTAACAGGAATAATTGATTTTTTTAAACCTGATGCTGTGTATACGCACAACATTAGTGATTTGAACAATGACCATAGGATTGTAGCTGAAGCCGCATTGGTAGCATGTCGCCCTAAACCTACCAGTACAGTAAATGAATTGTACTTCTTTGAAGTGCCATCTAGTACTGATTGGACGTTCTCACAAGTACAACCGGTGTTTGAGCCCAACACCTACATTGACATCACAGACTGTATCGAAGATAAAAAATTAGCACTAGCACGGTACTCCACAGAAACATATCCATTTCCTGATGCACGTGGTGTAGAAGCAATGGAGACCCTGTCTAAGTACAGAGGATATCAAGTTGGATACCGCAATGCAGAAGCATTAAAACTGGTATTCAAACGCGGCTAAGTCTTCTGCAAAGATAGTCTCTACAAGTTTTTTTGTAGCTGTATTATAATATGTTCGATAGTGATCATGCCTGCTGGCATTTTCTATAGGCAACGGCACATGACAGTTTAGTAACTCTTGTACAAGGTAGAATTGACTGCCTAGTTCTTCTGTCTTAATAATAACACTAGGAAGCTGTCCGTTAAACCAACTGACCTGTGTTTCACCTCGCCAAAAGTGATCAATGATATGTCTAGTACCGTGCCCGGTGTTATTGTAAATGTCTAGTCTATTATGAAACACGGAATTGACCCAGTTCTCAAATCCCAAATTGTAATAATCAATCAGTCGTTTATCATCTTGTATGGCAGTTATAATATTGTTGCTTTGGTATGGAAACGTCTTAACAAAGTCGATGCCATTGGCTAATCTATTTTTATTATCTGCAAATCTCTGTTCTGCCCATTGTCCCATATAATGATAAAGACTGACTAGTCGATCGAAGGGATTGCGAACAAATGCAAACTCAGTTCCCAAGTCTCCCCAAACAGACATGAGATGCTGTCTATTGGGGATTATATTTGTATTGCCGGGAGTAAAATTGGGCAGGGGTAATTCTTGACTAGTGGGAATATTGTTTTTAGCCCAGCTTTTAAAACTAGTTCCACCAGTCCTAGGAACGTGTATAAAAGTAGCAGGTGTATTAGGAAAGTATATGCTCACAGTCAGTCCTTTCGCTAGCATAGATCTTGCTAATCCCTTTATTCCTGAGCCACGCGGTATACAGCCCGCCAACATCTTCATTATATGGCAAACAAAATGTATTGGGAGCTTGTCCTAAATGTGTTTCAAACCAAGATAAACATTGTTCAGTATCTTGTTTAATATGTGCTATTTTTTCAGCAAGTGTATTAAACGTGTTTAACCTAACGTGATTATGGCTATGTCCACCAATGGCAACTGAGGGATCTAGACTCATCTGTTTAACTTGTTCTAAATTGAGATACCCTGCTGTGCCAATGCGATTAGTGATAATAAAATAGATCTTTTCTGTAGGAATAGCCCTTATTTGTTCAAAATACTGCCAATGATCAGCGGTACCATCGTCAAAAGTCAGCAGATAATCAGCTAATGGCAAGTTAAAAATTGCATCTGTAATCTCATGTATCATCAGTACGGGTTTAGCTGTCATCGTATCATATTTACGATAAATATCTGTAGAGGACTCAATTCATGGCAGCTAACGGCATATCAACACTAGAAACTAAAGAACTACGACAAATTGCTAAACTAGATTTGGCCGCAGCCAAGCGTGGCGAGTCATATGATATAGATTTGTTGCCTACCAAGTACGATGGAAATAACTTAGTTAACAATCCCAATGTGGGCGGATTACAACCGCATCGCCCGTGGACAGCAGGCAGTCCGCCACCCTCAGGCAATGACTTTGGCTTTACTGGTGATCAGAACATGTGGATTATCAATGGCGGATTTAACGCAGGCAGCACATTCTCTGACCCTGCTCCAACAAACCCGGCCTATACATATCCTGACAACAGCTATACAGGCAAGACATACAACTTTGATGGTACAAGTTATATGATTGGCGCAAACTTGTCAATAGGCGGATCATGGCAATCAAACACTATCACTATCGACTTTTGGTTCTATCCCACAGCTAACGGAATACAACTATTAACTGAGTTAGGACAGCCACAGCTTAATGCCTACTACCATACCACACTATTAGAAATATCTAGTACTGGTAACATTAAAGCTAGATTCTGGCAAATTGGTGGTGGCCTTGCCCAAGTTATCACTTCAACTAACACAGTAGATCTAAATGCATGGAACCACATTTACTTTACTGAAGACAGTATTGGCGGCCATAGTTTTAAATTAAATAATGTTGCTACTACTGGTCTTCCATCATACACAAGAGCAACACCACTAATTAACAGCAATAATAGTATACATTACGCTGTAGGCGGATCTGACGCAACCAACATGGGCAATACCGGTGGCTTCCAAGGTAAGATCGGTTACTTAAACATTCACGATTATATTGTAGCATCAACATGGACTGCCACTAATGCTAGATTTAGACCAGCACAGATACTAGTAATGGATCTTGACCCAATGAACTACACCAGTGGTTCATCTATCTCTGACGCCAGCGGACAGAATAATAATGGCACACTGGTTGGTGGCCCTGTACTTACTACAGGCGGTACTAACGGTAGTGGCAACTACTTTACACTGGACGGTACAAGTCAGTATATTACAGTGCCTTCATTACTAAACTCTGCTTATGGATCTGTGACTATGAGCTTGTGGTTTAACTCAAGTACAGGTGTTGGATCGTTGATTACCAAAGAACTTAGTTATAAGATGCGACTAAATGCCGGCGGAAGTCTTGCTGTACTAGGAACAACTACTGGATCAGCACCGTGGGTGTATAATAGTACTAATATTTTAGATATCGTTTCTAATGATGCGTGGCATCACGTAGCTGTGTCTATTAGCCCAACTTTTGTTGACTGGTATCTTGATGGCACTAGCATTCAACACGAAGCAGGAATTGGTAATTTAGGTACTAACACACAACCACTGATGATTGGTAGTTATGGATTAGGCACTAGTGAATTCTTCACAGGTAAGATTGGCCCAGCTAGACTATACAACTATGCTTTAACTAGTCAGGAAGTAACAGACTATTATAACGCAACCAAAGCTAGATTTAGACCAACAACGTACTCATTAGCAACAGCGGGCGCAGTTACTAGTATAGATGAAGGTGCCGCATTAACATTCAATGTAACAACAACTAACGTTGCTGATGGTACTATATTAACTTGGATAACGGATAGAAATCCAACGGATGCTGGCGGTTATCCTATAGCGGCTAATAGATTTAGCCCAGCAGATTCTGGCTCAGTGACAATCAACAACAATACTGGAACATTTACCGTTACTATATCGGCAGATAGCTTTACTGCTCCGCTTCCGCAGTTATATAATATCGTTGTTGCTGGAAGCAACACAGTTGGAATCACAGTCAACGACACAAGTCAAACTCCACCACCGTCATTCAACCAAGTTATCAGTTTGAATCCAAACTACATTGTTACCAACGGCGGCACCAGTATTCCAAACGATGCAGACGAGGGTAGCACCTCGGCCACCGTAGTGGGAGCATTTACCAGTTCACCCGCACAAGGTGGATCGATAACTCTTATTGACTTCCAAACCTCTGCGGTGTATCTACCTGCTAAAAATATAAAGACTATTGGCATGTGGATCAAAATAATAAATCAGCAGGCGGCAGTTCAGTACTTGCTTGATTCTCGTGAGAGAGTTGGCCCTAATTTTGGTTTAGGTACTGGATATTTCTACAGTAGTGGATATGAAGGATGGTCGTTAATGTCTATCAACGGTAATCCAGCAGACAACAGTCTTTGGTCCACTGTAGCAAACAACACTAATGTTTGGCAGTATGTGACTTTAATAAATCAAACAAATACACCGCATAGTATAACGTTGTTTAATCGCTATAGTTTAGCAGAAGGTCTTGCTACAATACAAGTTGGTTGGATAGAAGCATGGGATTATATACAAGTTGATAGTCAAATAGCCGCTGCCTATGCATCACACTCATCAAACTATGTATAATAACAAGTAGGAGCATATAGTGACAATTGAAACAATCAATCTAGGCACACCCAACGCTAGAGACGGCGATACTGTTCGCGAAGCCTTTCGCAAGATCAACGGCAACTTTGATGCCTTTGTTATAGACCTTGGCGGTATTACATCAGCTATTGATTATCTACAGACTAACCTCGGTGCCAATGGACTCAGCGCCTACGAAATAGCTAGACAACTGGGATTTGACGGCACACAACAAGAATGGCTAGCTACCTTACAAGGTGAGCAGGGCGACAAGGGCGACACAGGAGCACAGGGCGTTAGTGTAACGCTACAGGGTACAAAGGCCACAATAGCTGATTTGCCCCTAACTCCCCTAGATCCTAATGATTATGCTGGACACGGTTGGATTGTTACAACGGGTGATGGACAAACACACGAAGATGGCAGTTTATGGTTCTGGAACTTAGAAGAAACTGCATGGAATGACATTGGTCCTATTGTAGGTCCACAGGGTGATAAAGGCGACACTGGTGATAAAGGCGACAGGGGTGAGCGCGGTGTAGGTGTTAACACGGCCACAGTTAATGAACTAGGTCACTTGATAATCACTAAAACTGATTTAACTACCATTGATGCAGGATATGTACTTGGCCCTAAGGGTGACAGGGGCGACACCGGACTTAAGGGCGACACCGGCGACAAAGGTGACAAGGGCGACAAGGGCGACAAGGGCGACAAGGGCGATACTGGTGATGATTCAACCGTTCCGGGACTGAGTGCTTATGAAGTAGCCGTTGCAAACGGATTTACAGGTACAGAAGCCCAGTGGTTAGCTAGCCTTATTGGTGACGCAGGCACTATTGCAGACGGAAATAACGCAGGTGTTGTAAAAATAGGCAGTAATATCAACATTACGCCCGACGGAACTATCAGTGTTCCTATTGCTACAAACTCAACATTAGGTGTTGTAAAACCTGGCTCAAACGTCACTATAGACGAGTTTGGCACGATCAGCGTAAGTAAAGGGGCTGGAATAAATACTGTAGTGGATATCCCAG
>Ga0209088_10000214_pt1 | contig 43029 bp, 31 predicted proteins | sample S_140625_EF_Meta_FD_187324 | JGI IMG/M metagenome (GOLD analysis project Ga0209088, IMG submission 187324) | Freshwater microbial communities from Lake Simoncouche, Canada to study carbon cycling - S_140625_EF_MetaG (SPAdes) (version 2) | ecosystem: Environmental > Aquatic > Freshwater > Lake ... | reverse complement strand
TGTTTCGGTAACTGTCACTGATGTCAATAACTGTAAAGCTGTGGCTGCCGTTAGTATCAATGTAAAATCTAACCCTTCGATTTCACTGCCTACCTCACAATTAACTTGTGCAAATATTCCTTTTACTCTTTCTCCAGTTGTGAGCGGAGGTACGCCGGTTTATAATTATCTATGGAGCAATGGTTCAACATCCACTATCTTAACAACGGCTTTTTCAACTGCAGGTTCCCTATCATTGAAAGTTACTGATCAAAATGGTTGTAATACTAACTGGACTACAGCTATCAATGTTCGCAATAGCCCCACTGTAAATATTTCTGGAAATACCCTGACATGTCCAGGCCAGACTACCGTGTTAAATTCATTAACGAGTGGAGGTACAAGCCCTTATTCTTATAAATGGAGTAATGGAGAAAATACTCAAAATTTATCCGTTACACCATCATCTATTTCTACGTATTCGTTAACAGTAACGGATAATCTGGGTTGCACCAATTCCTCGAATATTACCGTTTCTCCAACAAAATCAATTGCTGTTACTTTGCCCGCAACAAATAATATTTGTCTGGGAGATTCAATTACTTTGAAACCTGTTTTAGGCGTTTATAGTGGTGACGTGAATTATGTCTGGAGTAATAATCAGTCAACCAGTACAATAAATGTTAAACCAATTAATTTATCAAAATTTAGTTTAACCGTAAAGGACAATCTGGGATGTACTGGATTTGCTGAAACGGTAGTAAATGTGAACAATCTACCCGAAGCTATCTTGCCAGATGTCATTGCAGGATGTTTTATGGATAGCGTTTCCGTAAGAATAAATAATACCAAAGGAGCATTACCTTTTAGGTTAAAATGGTCTAATGGAAGTTCGATGGAACAAACAAATTATTTTGTCGATGCAGAAAAACCAATTTTTGTAATTATTACAGATGTAAACAATTGTAAGACAACGTTATATTCAAAAATAAAAAATAACGAAAAACCTGTTTTAAAATTAAATAATCAATATACATTTTGTGGAAATGAACCTATAAAAATAAATCCTGTCATTTCTGGAGGGCTAGCACCTTATACCTATCTCTGGAGCAATGGATCGACGGTAGCAGAATTAAATGCTGTTTTAAAAGAAAATACAAATTTATCATTGAGGATTTCCGATGCAAATGATTGTAAAGATATAGAATCAACCTCTATAACAATTAATAATGATATACCAATAATCATGATGCCTGATACCCTTCGAAGCTGTGTTGGACAAGACTTGTTAATTAGCCCAAACGTACAAGATAAGATAGGAATAAAGAGTTATATTTGGTCTGATGGCCAAACTAAGTCTTCCATTATTAAAAAAGTCTTTAATCCAATTACCATGAGATTGCAGGTTATAAATTTAATAGGTTGCATGGCGGTGGATAGTTTATTCATTTTACCTTATAATAATCCATCCATCGTTTTGCCTGAATTATTTGAATCTTGCAAATCGAGTAAAATTTCCATTGAAATTCCTAATTTGAATGATAAAAATACGACTTATCAATGGAGTACTGGTGAAATTTCTAATAAAATTGAACTCCTTGCAGATGCTGATAAACAAATAAAAGTATATGCAATAAATTCAAATGGTTGTAAAGATTCTGCGACTACAAATCTAAAAATATTTAATAATCCCTTAGTTAATATCATTGGGAAATCAGAAAATTGCAGTAAAACGCCATCCTCCTATTTTGCGGATATTTCATCGGGAAACGCGCCTTTTACAATTAAATGGGCCAGTGGGGAAACAACGAATAAAGTAGATTATCCAGCGGTAGATTCTATTCAAAAAGTAGGCGTTGAAATTACGGATACTAAAGGTTGTAAAGCATTTTCAACCCTTTCATTAACGCTTTTAAAAAGTCCTGAAATTCAATTTCCAAAGGAGCTTTATGTATGTGAAAATGAAGAAAAATCATTAAGTCCGACCGTAACTTTTGGAAAAAAACCATATCTGTACCAATGGAATACAGGAGAAACAAGTGCCAATATCATAGGAAAACCAGGTAATTATTTGTTCCAAGTTAGTGATGCTAATGGGTGTACTTCCAGAAAAAATTTGACGCTTTTCCCACTTAAAATACCTGAATTATATGTAAGTTATTTAAAGCAACCTTCTTGTAACCTTCCAAATGGACAAATTAAAGTGGAAATAAAAAATAACACTTCAACAGAAATAATATGGTCAAATGGAAATAAGGGAACATTACTTGATTTTGCATATCCTGGAAAATATACTGCCGCTGCAATTGATAGCAATAAGTGTTTAGGTGAAATTACACAGTCTCTGATTTGCAATTGTGAGAATAAAGTGGGTATCATGGACGCAAATTTGGTATCTATTTGTAAAAATGAAATCAGACAAGCAAAATATGATGCTTCAAATCAATTAATTGGTGTTAACAATAGCCGTTTTTTTATAATGCATAATAGTCCTGGTATTAATCTTGGGAATCAGATTATTTATCAGGATACAACTAATATGATAAAATATGCTTCAGGTATGGCAGTAGGAGAGACCTATTATTTGTCTGCTGTAATAGGAAAAAAATTATCAAATGGTTCATTAGACTTAAATGATCCTTGCCTTACTATTTCAATTGGCACACCTGTAAAAATAATATCTACACCTGAAACGCCTATTAAAATAGCTGTTTCTGATACTTTGGTTTGCCCTGGAAGTAGTATTACTTTACAGACGAATAAGCAGGAAAATGGATTTGTTTATAAATGGCAAACGCCAAGAGGGAATATCAATACCTTAACTCCCACATTGACTATCCCAAAATTTGAAAATAAAGATATTGGTCAATATTTTATAAGTATTGGTGGCGAAAAATGTAATTCAAATTCTTTTGGACCTATAGCTATCAATTTTTCAAAGGAAATCAATGAAATTTTTACTGAACCTGATAAAACGGTTTGTGGTATTGATTCCGTTCAGATTAACGCAAATATGCCTGCCAATGCAACTGGAAAATGGTTAACAGGTAGTTATGCCCTAGTGAATAAGCCAGATGAGGAAAATACTTGGGTTAATCGTTTAATGCCAGGTAAAAATGAATTCTTATGGACTGTTATCACCAGGAATTGTATCATAACGGATACGTTAAATGTCTATGCAGTTCCGCGGCCTAAATTAAATAATGATACAGTAAATTTGGATGATACAAAAAATACGGCATTGTTTGATTTTCTTGAAAATGATGATTTAAGTAATATTCCTCCTTCCTTTTTAAGAATAAATTTGATTTCGAAACCGCTCTCTGGTAATCTAAGTATTAATAAGGAAGGATTTTTTACCTATTCGAGAGATCCTAATATTTCAGAAGACCAATCTTTTGCTTTCGTTTATGAGGTTTGTAATATGGATACTACTGGAAATTGTACTAATAACTGTAATCTGGCTGAAGTAATTCTAAACGTTACATTTAATCCAAGAACATTAATATATCCAACGATTGGATTAAGGCCTAAATTCAATAATCCGGTTTGGAAATTTGAGGCAGCCAGGCCAATGTATAGTGCCCATTTAAGTATATTTGATAGATGGGGAAAAATAGTTTTTAAGGAAGATTTTCTACAGCTTCAAAAGGGAGAAATTGTGGGTAGTTGGAATGGATTAACTCAAAACCAGGTTAAATTACCTGCAGGTGCTTATTATTTTTCCTTAATTGGAGAAATTGAAAATAAGGAGAAAGTAGTTCAAAATGGTATCATTTATTTGTTAGAATAAATAATATGGTAAAGTTATTTCTAAAAAGTTATGCTGGACTTATTCTAATCTTTTCTTTTCTAAGTGTGTGGAAAGTTGAGGGTCAGCAATTAACCCCGTTTACCTTATATCGCGACCATTGGAACCTCATAAATCCTGCTGCTGTTTCAAATAATTATATTCTTGCAGAATATCCTTATTCCGTATCAGTAAGTTCTCGATTTCAGTATCTGGGAGTAGGTGTTAACTGGAAAGATGCGCCTAATACCAATGTTTTAAATGCAGAATGGGTCAATGATAATTTGAATAGTACCTTTGGTTTGCAACTTATATCTGATAAAATTGGGTTATTGGGTAATAATGGTGCCTATTTGCAATATGCTTATAAATTAAGACTAAGTAGAAGGGAGGAAAAATTTTTAAGCTTTGGCATATCTGCAGGTGCAGTAAATTATTATTCTAAAATTAATGGAGCAGATTTTCCCATCGCTGAGCCCGATATTGTTCCAACTTCTACCTATTTACCAGATGTAAATATTGGGATTTATTATAGGAATGAAGATAAATATTATATGGGTATTTCTTTTCCTCAGTTTATGAATATGACGTCAAAATTTAAATCTGCGGAAAAAGAATTATTTTCAATAAAAAGATATCGCCACGTATATGCGGTAGGGGGTATTTATATTCCTTTTGATTTTTTTGGTCTGGGAGACGAAACGGCTATTTTAGATGTATCAGGCTGGATTCGATATTTGCCTGGTCAGCTACCTGTTTTGGATGGAAATATTAGATATCAGCATAACCAAACATTTTGGTTTGGCGCGGGTGTTTCTTCAAATGCTACCTCTCATTTTGAGGTTGGATTTCTTGCTGGAAAAACGATTGGCTTATTTGACAATCAAATTAAAATTTCTATTGCTTATGATGCTCCCTTTGGTAAGTCAATATATCATTTGGGAAGTTCAATTGAAGCATCCATTGCTTATAGCTGGTATTAAAAACGGGAGTCAAATAAAATGACTCCCGTTTTTATAAACTGGGTTAATATTACCAGAATATAGTATAAATAAAAGCTAAAATCAATAAAATAATAGCCGAACTAATATTAAAAGATTCTGATGTTTTAAAGATTCCAGGTTTAAGGATAATTTGTTTTTCATCAGGTTGGCCTTTGCCTTCAATTTCACTTGAAATGACAATGACTGCAATAGATGCTAAACAAGTTATCATCATTTGATGCATAAAAGGAATATTTACAAATATAGGTAGATCAGACCAGCCATTAGGACCAACTTTAAAAAACATAGCAATTGGAATAGATGCAATTACTCCAAGAATGGCAGATTTATTTTTTGTCTTTTTCCAGAATAATCCAGTTATGAATACCGCTAGAATTCCAGGGCTAACGATTCCAGTATATTCCTGAATAAATTGGAAAGCCTGTCCAAGATTACCCAACATAGGTGCTATTAAAATTGCGATGACTAAGGCAACAGATGCTGATATACGACCTACAGAAACCATTTGTTTTTCAGTAGCCAATTTGTTAATGATTGGCTTATAAATGTCCATAGTGAAAATGGTTGCCGTTGAGTTTAGCATAGATGCCAAAGAGGAAACAATGGCAGCCGCTAATGCAGCTAAAACAAGACCTTTCATTCCAGCAGGTACATATTTTTGAATGAGCCATGGTGCCGCGTTATCGTTTATGATGGATCCATCAGGTCTTATAAAAGAAGGGTCGAGCATATCAGGGATTAAAACACCTTCTGGACTGGCATTTAAAACAAAAGCTATAATACCTGGTAAAACTACAATAAATGGAAGAATCATCTTTAAAAATGCAGCAAATGCAATGCCTTTTTGTGCTTCTTTTAATGATTTAGCCGCAAAGGTTCTTTGTATAATGTATTGATTGAAACCCCAGTAATATAGATTTGCAACCCACATACCTCCAACTAATACAGCAATACCTGGTAAATCCCACCAGGCATCTTTTCCATCAGGAGTAATAATTTCACCTTTGGAAATAATCATGGAAAATTTTTCTGGAGCCACAGTTACCAAATGATTCAAACCATCTATGATTCCGCCATCAGGTGTTAATTGTTGTAAACCAATGATGGTGGTCACCATACCTCCAATAATGAGAAGGACTACTTGAACTACATCCGTCCATGCAACGGCTGATAGTCCACCCCAAAGTGAATATGCCGCAGCAAATAAACCTAATCCTATAATACTAACCATAAATAAAGAACCATCTCCATTTCCCATGATGGTGTCTAAAGCCTTTGCTCCCAAAAACAATACCGCTGTTAGATTGACAAATACAAATAAGGCAAGCCAAAATAAAGCCAAAATTGTTTTTAATTGGGTACTAAACCGTTTTTCTATAAATTCCGGAATAGTATAAAGTCCTTTTTCAATAAAAATGGGTAAGAAATATTTGCCTACAATTAATAACGTCAATGCCGCCATCCATTCATAAGATGCAATAGCCAGACCGATAGCAAAACCAGATCCTGACATACCAATAAATTGTTCTGCTGAAATATTAGCTGCAATTAAACTGGCACCAATTGCCCACCAGGGAAGTGATTTTCCAGCTAAAAAATAATCTTCGGAATTTTTTTCATGGCCTTTCTTATCCCTGGATACCCACAAACCGATAGTCATTATTAATACACCATAGGATATAAAAATAACCCAATCTAATACGCTTAATTCATTCATATATTGAAATAATTTGATAGTTAGCAAATATTAATATCAATAATAAGCATTTTTCATTTAAAAAAAAAACGCTTTGATGGTTATCAAAGCGTTTTTTAAAAGAAATAGGCATATTATTTACAAATGAATTACTTCTCCGTAAGCCGCCGCCGCCGCTTCCATGATAGCCTCAGACATGGTAGGGTGTGGATGTATCGTTTTAATGATTTCATGGCCAGTGGTTTCTAATTTTCTAATAGAAACTAATTCAGCAATCATTTCAGTAACATTCTGACCAATTAAGTGAGCGCCTAATAATTCCCCATATTTTTCATCAAAAATAAGCTTGACAAATCCACTCTTATCACCAGCAGCTGATGCTTTTCCCGATGCAGAAAATGGAAATTTTCCTACTTTTAATTTATAACCTGCTTGTTTTGCTGCCTCTTCGGTCATACCAACCGAAGCAACCTCAGGAATACAATAGGTGCAGGAAGGAATGTTTTGATAATCTATGACTTCCGGATGATGTCCTGCTATTTTTTCAACGCAGGTTATTCCTTCAGCACTTGCCACGTGAGCTAATGCAGGGCCTTCTACAATGTCTCCAATGGCATAAATACCAGGTATATTAGTGCGGTAATATTCATCCACTTTAACTAAACCTCTCTCCACGACAACACCTACTTTTTCTAATCCAATATTTTCAATGTTTGGGGAAACTCCTGCAGCTGACAAAACGATATCACAGGCTATTTCAGAAATATTCCCCGTTTTTCTATCCTTTATTTTTACTAAAACTTCTTTACCTTTAGTATCAACTGATTCTACAGAAGTATTGCCAAGGACTTTTATTCCTTTTTTATTATAAATTTTGGTTATTTCCTTAGAGACCTCTGCATCTTCACGAGGTAACATTCCTTGTTCCAGAAATTCTACTAAAGTTACCTCTGTGCCTAAAGTATGATAAAAATAAGCAAATTCAACACCGATAGCACCTCCACCTATGACAACCAATCTTTTTGGTTGAATAGGTAGGGTCATAGCTTTTCTATATTCAATTACTTTTTCACCATCGATGGGAACATTAGGTAAAGCTTTTGCTCTGCCTCCTGTAGCTAAAATGATATGATTAGCTTCATAATTGGTCACTTTGCCGTCTTTTTCTGAAACGCTTACCGTGTTTGACGATGCTAAACTTCCATTTCCAGTTATAACAGTAATCTTATTTTTCTTCAATAAAAATTGAATTCCTTTACTCATTCCATCCGCAACACCACGAGATCTTTTAACCATGGCTGGGAAATCGGCTTTCGCCTCGCTGAGTTGAATACCATAGTCGGCAGCATGTTGCATATACTCAAATACCTGAGCACTCTTTAGCAATGCTTTTGTAGGAATACACCCCCAGTTTAGGCAAATGCCACCTAGGTCTTCTCTTTCAACTACAGCTACATTCATGCCAAGTTGAGCTGCTCTAATTGCAGCTACATATCCGCCGGGACCCGTTCCAATAACAATTAAATCGTATTTCATTATCCTGTTTTTGAAAAGTTTTATCTTCTTTAAAATTCTGCAAATATAAGGACTCTATCTTAATAATTTTAGTTTCCTATGATTACATTGTGAACCTTTCCAACAAGTGTACGTTTTCTATTTTTTATAATTTATCAAAAGTCCCAAAATGATTGATCAGGATTTAAAAAATTTGAATGACCCTTTAACTAAAAACGGAAATAGCCATTCCTACCTGGACAATGGTAGCTGGTTAGATGAATTAGGAGATTCTCATCAGACAACTTCTATTGAAACACCTGTTAATACTGAAAACTTAAATAAATCTGACGCTGAAAAATTAGTCAAAATTCAACATCATTTTAAAGAAATAATGGAAACTTTAGGAATGGATCTTTCAGATGATTCTCTGAAAGGTACACCTGGTCGTGTAGCTAAAATGTTTGTCAAAGAAATTTTTAGTGGTCTAAACCCTAAAAATATGCCTGATATTTCTCTTTTCGAGAATAAATTTGGGTACAAAGAAATATTGATTGAAAAAAATATTACCGTTCAGTCCTTTTGTGAACATCATTTTTTACCCATCATTGGTAAAGCACATATTGCTTACAAACCAGGGGAAAAAGTAATTGGTCTCTCTAAGTTAAATAGAATTGTTGATTATTATAGCAGACGGCCACAGGTACAGGAAAGATTGACGAGACAAATTGCTGAAACGCTTAGGCAGGTTCTTGAGACCGATAGTGTTGCCGTATATATTGAAGCCGTGCATTTTTGTGTGCAGGCAAGAGGTATCGAACACCAAGGTTGTACCACAGTTACCACAGATTTTGGTGGTGATTTTAAAAAAGAACAGGTGAAACACTCTTTTTATCAATCTATTCAAACAAAAATATAATGGAACCACTACTTAATAAAAACGTCCTTATTGTAGGAGGAACTGGAGGTATTGGTGCCGAAACAGCAAGGCTAATTCATCTTTCAGGTGCGAAAGTATTCATTTCAAGCAGAGATAAATCAAAATTAGAAGCTCTTTGTGATTCTATTGGTATATCAGATGATCATAGGTTTGTAGTCGATCTCAAAAATGCGGATGCTATTTCAAAAATGGTGGAAGACATTCAAAAATTAGCAGGTCCTATCGATATATTGATTAATGCGGCGGGAATAGGTATTATTAAACCTTTTGAATCCCTCAGTCAAATGGATTTACGCGATTCCCTTGAAGTAAATCTTATTGGTGCTTTTAATCTCATTCAGGCAGTATTACCAGCTATGAAGGAACAAAAGAAAGGTCTGATAATTAATATCCCTGGTGTTTTAGGTAAAACACCCATGGCGGGTGCAGCTGCCTATGCTGCGTCTAAATATGGTCTGAATGGTATGCTTAAATCTTTGAGGGAAGAACTAAAAAGGACTGAAATCAGAATTACTAATGTTTATATGGGGGGTGTAGATTCTCCTTTTTGGGATCATATTGATCTTAAAGTACAAAAAGATAAAATGATTGCCGTCAAAGAAGCAGGTAAATCTATATGGTTCCTTTGCCAGCAACCAAGAACTGCTGTGGTTTCTGAAATGGTCATCCAACCTTTTAATCATCAAGCCATATAATTGCCTTTTTTATAGGCCCAAAAATAGGTTGATTTGGTTCATTGCGACTTATTTATTTCTGGTAAAAGATGCATTTGCTGGGGTATCTAAACTAAATTCTTTAGAACATAGAGATTCATTTCCAGAAATTATTTTAGATTCCATTAATTTAAAATCAAATCTAAAATATGATATTTATCTGGCACCCTTATCTGAAATTCCACTATTCAATCCTATTGATGGATTTTTAATTCAGACAAATATTGGAGCCAGTATTAAGCTAAATAATCCTGTTTCACTCTCTTTTAGACCCCGATATGCCTTTCATAGAAAATACTTTTATGGGGATGCAGACTTTTCATTTTTTCTGCATAAAAGGGAAAAGAGTTCCACTTTATTTATAATGTCAGGTGGTAATTTTTTAAATCAGGTGAATGAACCTTTTAGGAAGAATGAACAAACTATTTCTATTTTAAATGTACTGAAGGAAAATAATCCCCTCCTTTTCATAGAACGAAAATTTCTAAAACTTCATGTTAAGCAGTATTTTTTAAAAAATATTAGCCTTACATTATCATCAGAATTTGCTCATAGGTCTTATCTAAATAATTATCCCTTCAAATATTTTAATTTTTTACCTAATAAACCCATAGGGAATTATGATTTAAGGGATAAATCATTTCTACACACGCTGCAATTTTCCTATTCGCATTTATTTACCATTTCATATAAAAAGGGAGTAAAAGGATTTTTGAAAAGTGAATCTGATTTTGATTTCGTTCAATTAGAAATTTCTCATGCTATTAAACTTAATAAAATGGCAAGGGTTGATTTTTCTCTTCTTTCAGGTAGATTTCTCACCCAAAACTTTATTCATTTTAATGATTTTTACCATTTCCCGACAGGCAGAACGCTGAAAAGTAGTCATCCTATAATTTCAACTTTTCGATTATTAGACTATTATAATTTTAGTACGAATAACTATTTTCATAGAATACATTTTCAAGCTCAAGCACAGAATTTGCTATTAAGCAGGTTGCCTTTTCTAAAAAAGGGAAAAAATTTGGAGAATATATTTGTTAATGTTGCTATCACAGATAGATTAAAAACATTTTTTGAAGTAGGATATGCCTTAGACCATGTTTTTAAAAAATTTAGACTTGAAATTGTTACTGGAAGATTAGATGGAAAATGGCTTGGTCCAAGAATAATACTAGGTCCGGTTTCTCTCTAATTTTTCTTTTATTAATGATTGTAATTCAATAGGTAAATCTCCATTTTCTTCTTGAAGCGAAATGTAATCAGCCTGATTGTAATAAAATTCTCTTTCCTTAATTTTGATAGAAATATAATCCTTTAATTCATTATCGGTCATATTAGTAATTAAGGGTCTACCTGATTTTTGTTTGTTAAGTCTGTTGAAGAGCAATTCCTCACTTGTTTTCAGATAAATTGAAATACCATTATTTTTAATCCATGCCATATTTTCATTAAAACATGGCGTGCCTCCTCCGCAAGATATCATTGTATTTTTTAGCTCCGCCGTTTTTCTTAAATACCAGGATTCCCTTTCTCTGAATCCTACTTCACCAAGATTACTGAATATATCGGGGATACTCATTTTACTTGATTCTACAATAAATTGATCCAAGTCTAAAAAGTTAAAACCGAATGATCTGGACATCAGATGGCCGGTAAAACTTTTACCTGAACCCATAAATCCTATTAAATAAATATTTTTCATAAGTATAAAGGCAAATAATCTGGGTTTTCAATGGCATTTACTGCTTGTATTAATCCGGCATGAGAGTAAGTTTGAGGGAAATTTCCCCATTGACTTCCACTTTTTGCGTGAACGTCTTCACTAAATAAATTTAGATGATTTCCATACTTTAATACCTTATTTAAGTTTGAAATGGCTTTTTCTTTTTGACCCATGACAGCGAGAGCTTCAATATACCAAAAGGCACAAATCAAGAAGGTAGCATCGGGAGTGCCAAAATCATCCTCGTGAAGATATCTATAAAATAAGCCATTTTCAGCGGACAAAGTATTTTCTAAAGCAGTAAGTAACTGTGTTGCTTTAGGATTATCTGGTGCTAAATAGTGCATGATAATCAACTGTAAAAGACTGGCATCTAGATTTCTATTTCCAGCTGCTTGGTAATAAAGGCCTGATTCGCTGTCATAACAAGCTTCAATTTTTGCTACTGCTTTGGATATGTTTTTCGATGCTATATCCAGTATCTTCTTATCATTAAATAAGGTGGCAATTTTAATAGCAGATTTACAACCAGCCCAATGAAAAAGATAGGTATAACAATGGAATTGCTTTAAACCTCTAAATTCCCATAATCCATTGTCAGGATCTTCCATTGTTGTATCAATCCTATTTATCATTTTAAATAAAAGTGGTAAATAATTTTGTCTAGTAATAATGGGTATAGACTCATTGGTAAAATAGGGGAGTAGGGTAGTGATCACCTGACCATATAAATCATTTTGTATATGTTCAAATGCTTGATTACCGATTCTTACTGGCTTTTCGTTTAAATAACCGGCTAAAGATATTTCAAACTCAAAGGGTTCTCTGTCTAATGAAATCGGATGTAATGGTGGCCATCTTTCGTTATATTTTGCATCAATTTGAGAAAGATATTGAGCATAATTGACCAGGACTTCAGTATTTCCTATTTTATCAAAGGCTAATAAGGTATAGTAACTATCTCTCATCCAGCAAAATCGATAATCCCAGTTTCTAGTTGAACCTATAAATTCGGGTAAAGAAGTTGTTGCTGCTGCAATGGTTGCACCTGAGTTGAAAACATGTAATTGTAAGGTTAGTGCAGATCGAACAATATCATCTCGATAATAAGTCGGTAGCTGTAAACTATTGACCCAGGAATTCCAATATTTTATAGTATTTACAAATGCATCCTCACTAAAAGTATCTAAATTTTCTATATCTAATTTGTTATCAGAAAATAAAATATAAACTGAATCTTGTAAATTAAAAAAATCTGTTTGATTTTGAATAAGTTCTTTATTTGAACAATATAGGTATTTAGAATCATCATTAAAGGTGAACATCCTGTAATTTTCAGTGACGTTTACTTTGTATTTATTTTCTCCGTAATTATAAGTAGGGGAGCAGTGGACTTTAATGAAATTTATTCCAGTTAAAGGGGTTATTTTTCTAATAAATATATGAGGCCTTATCAAATTTCCTTTCTGATAAAAAATAGGTGCAAAATCACTTATCTGAAAAGAACCCTCGTTAGTGCAAATAGTCGTTTGAAGTATATTTGTATTTTTTAAATACTTCTGATGAGTAGTTATGATTGCTACATTGGGAAAAACATTAAAATCTCCACCTTTGTCGTTATCAAGTAAATTACCAAAAAGAAAACTACTATCAAATTGAGGCCAACATAGCCAGGAAACATTTCCAAAGTTATTTATTAAAGCTAGCCAGGAACCATTTCCTATAATTCCCATGGCATATTTATGAAGCATAGATAGAATTTAAGGTTAAAGATTATAAAAATTTGTATTAATTAAAAAGGAACTGGAATTCATTGTCATAAAATAGTTATTTTTGAGCTTTTAATTGGGTAAGATGAATAAAATTTTGTTAGTTATTTCTTTTTTATTGGCTACAAGTTGTCAGGAAATGGATAACAAACAGAAGGATATGAAGGAAGTTGAAGAGATCAGGTTAGGAAGGTCATTGAAACCATCTGAAATAATTCGAAATCCGCTCAGTGAGGCAGGTTTTGACACAAGTAGGGTAGCGAAGTTGACATTTGAGGAGATAAGTATAAATTTTGGGAGCGTGAAGGAAGGTGAAATGGTGGAAAAATCATTTATATTTACCAACACAAGTAATTATCCATTGTATATTGTTGAGTCCTTTAGCACCTGTGGTTGTACAGTACCTGAATGGCCAAAGGGAATGATTGAACCTGGTGGGGGAGGCTTGATAAAGGTTAAGTTTAATACGGAGGGTAAAATTAATTGGCAGAAAAAAGCAATTACCATTATTGCAAACACATTTCCTTCAGAAACAATAGTATATTTAGAAGGAAATGTTAACTCGAAAAACTAAATAATAAATCATAAAGCGATGTTTTTTTTACTACAAGCAAATGCAACAGGTTCATCTTCATGGGTTAACCTTATTTTTATTGTTTCTATGTTTTTGGTTTTTTGGTTATTAATGATACGACCACAGGCTAAAAAACAAAAGGAACAAAAGTTATTTCAAGATAGCTTAGACAAAAACAAAGATGTGGTAACAAGTAGCGGTATACTTGGAAGGATATCTAAAATTGAGGACATTATCGTCACTTTAGAAGTTTCTCCCAAAGTTTATATCCGTGTTACAAAGAATGCCATTTCTAAAGAATTAACAGAAAATATTAACGCTACGATAGAAAGTTAATATTTGTTGATTTATATATCCTTCAGGAATTTCAACCAATCTGAAGGATATTTTTTCGACCTATTATTTCAGATAATTTACATTATGTTAAGTAGAAATTAAAAAGTAAGAACCCACTAAAACAATCTTTGGATAAATCTTTTGTCCTCTGTGATAATTCGTCCCGTTCCTGATAATTCTTGATCTTTAGATATTTTATAGCCATTTGACGTTACTAATCCATCTTGAAAATAAATAATTACAGGAGATACTAATTCATTGTTAACTTCAATTGCAACTCTGGATATAGACACCACCCGCCCCTTTAAAACGCCATATTTAGCAGATGGAAAGCTTTTAAGTCTAACTAATACTTTTTGATTCTTTTCAATATTGCCACTCTTTGTAAACGGTACATTCATGATTCCCTTCATTTTTTTTGATTGAGCTGGAATTACAATGACCATTTGTTCATCTTTATTTACAAATTGTCCAGATTTAAGAGAACTGTTCGTTATTTGAAGAACACCATTTGATGGAGAGATAATTAAATTAGTAAATACCCATTTTGTTATGGTTGATTTTAAAAGAATAAAAGAATCTTTAACTTTTAGTATGGCAAGTTCCCTACCCTTTTCCCCTCCTAATTTATTGGCAATCATTTCAGATTTTAAATTATTGATTTTAAACTGTTTATCTTTAATTTCCGCTTCTGTTGCATTAAGATTTGAAAATAAAGCCACATATTTATCTCTGGTTTTGTTTAATTCTGATTGAGAAAGCTTATCCATTTTAACCATAGCCTCTTCATTCTTCAGCTGAATTTGTAAATTTTCAATTTGTATAGCCGTATTTTCTTTTAGATTAACAGAATATTGAATGCCATTTTCTAATGCAAGTATTTGTTTTTGTAAATCCTTTTTATTTCGATCCGTTCCATCATTAGACTCTAATTTTATGTATTGCTTTTGCATTTCAAGAAATTGTAATAAATCATTTTGCAACTCCCCTACCCTAATATTTTCATCTACTACAAGCGCTGCGAGTTTATTTATATCCAATGTTTTTATTTTTGATAACTTTTCATGAATCATAAGGACATCCTTATAGTATGCATCTGTTTTGTAAGAAACCAATAGTTGTCCCTTTTTAACCCTTTGATTATGACCAGTATATATTAAATCGATATAACCTGTTTTGGGAGATATTAACTTTGTCGGAGGATCATTAAATGAAATGATAATTTCATTTTCTACCACGTCAGGATATTGAATCCAATAAGATAACCAAATTAGGATAACAATAATCACAAAAAATAACAGCGTACCATATCTAAGTAGCCACCCAGGTGGTGTTCCTAAGATTTCCTGTACATCTTTACTTCTTTTATCAAAGTTATTTTCATTTTCCATATTAGGATCCCAATTCCAACGTATTTTTAACTAATTGATAATAAGCACCTTTTACAAAGGAAAGTTCCTCATGTGAACCACATTCCAAAATTTCTCCATCATCCATAACCACAATTTGATCGGCCTTTAAAACAGTACTTAATCTATGAGATACAATAATAATGGTTTTATTTTTAAATGCTGTTTTAATATTCTCCATAATTAACATTTCATTATAAGTGTCCAAGGAAGAAGTTGCTTCATCTAAAAACAGATAATCTGGTTCTTTATATACTGCTCTTGCTATTAGAATTCGTTGTTTTTGACCTTGACTAATGCCTTGACCTTCCTGTCCAATTATGGTATTATAACCTTGTGGCAAATTTTCTATAAACATTTGAAGATTTGCTATTTTAACTGCGAACAGGAGTTTTTCCTTATTAATTATTTCTTCGCCTAGTGCAATATTATTAGCTATACTTTCACTAAACAAGTGACCATCCTGCAAGACAACACCTATTTTACTTCGCCATAATCTTGGGTTTATATTTGAAAGATTTACTTCGCCCATTTTTATAATTCCCTCCGTCGGCACGTATAGATTTAACAAAATTTTCAGGAGAGTCGTTTTACCACTCCCACTTGGACCAAGGATTGCCGTAATTTTACCTTTTGGAATAGATAAATTTATATTTTTAATGTTTGGTAATCCATTTATTCCAAAATAGCTAAATTTTACTTTTTCCAATAAAATGTCTGATTCTAAAGGAATAATATTAATATTTTGATCCAACAAATTTTCATTTTCTTTCAAATGAATTTCACCAATTCGTTCCAAACTTATTTTAGCCTCTTGCATAGACTTTAAAAATTCAGTTAACTGATTGATTTGTGTATTTAATTGACCAATAATATATTGAATCGCAACTAGCATGCCAAGAGTTAATGTTGTGGCTAAAACGCCCTGAGCGACAAGGTATATAATCAGCAAATTTTTAGTTTCATTAAAAAATAATGCGCCTGCTCTTTGAATTTGTTCTAATTTTAGATTTTCAGTATCTGTTTTAAATAATTTGGCTTGAATTTTTTCCCAGGACCATCTTTTTAATTTCTCTGCATTAAAAAGCTTTATATCCTGCATGCCATTTATCATTTCATTGATGCTGTTTTGATTGTCACTGGCAAATTCAAATCTCTTTAGATCTAACTTTTTCCTCCATTTCATAAAACCAAGAACCCAGATGATATTTAGAAAGGAACCTATAACAAAAATGGCAAAAATAGCTTTGTTCCAAAATAATAAAACAATGCCAAATGCAATAAGATTGAGTATGGAAAATATAGAAATTAAAGAAGTGGAACTTAAAAATTTTTGAATTCTTTCATGATCCTTAAATCGTTGAATTAAATCGCCAGATAGTTTTGAATCAAAAAACCGAGTGGGCAATTTGGTAAGTTTAATCAAAAAGTCCGAAATAAGACTAATATTTACTCTGCTTCCAACATGCAAGATATTCCAGCTTCTAATAAACTCAACTGATATTTGACTTATAAATAAAATCAATTGAGCAATTAAAACCAACGATATAAAAGATAAATCGTCATTACTAATACCTATGTCTACAATACTCTTTATGAAAAATGGAAATAGTAGCTGAAGGGTACTTCCTAAAAACAAACCAATAATAATTTGAAAAACAAGCGCTTTATATTGGTAGAAATATTTAATAACATATTTCCATTCTCCTTTTATTGGTTCCTTTCCATTATAAGAGAAAAAATCGGGTGAGGTTTGGCAAATTAAAACAATACCTGAATCTTCTACCTTAGTATCAATTCCAATCCATTTAGTTAATAATTCATCATTTTTTAGCTTATATTTTCCTTTTGCAGGATCAGCAATCCAAACATGATGATTATCCTGATCATAAACCACGACAAAATGATTATTTCCCCAATTTATAATACAAGGTTTTGGAATAACCTCCCATAATTGGGATAAATTTGACTCTACGGCCAAGGTTTTAAAACCAATAAGTTCGGCAGCATCACTTAAATCAAGCAAAGAAACTCCTTCCTTTCCAGTATGACTTATTTCCCTAAGAAAATCAAGAGAATAGGATTTACCGTGAAACTTGGCAATCATGCGTAAGCAAGCTGAACCGCAATCCATTGCCTCAAGTTGTGGATAGAAAGGAAAACGTATCGGCATAAATTTATAACCCGTTTTTATTTAACCAGTTACAAATATAATTAAATATTTCTACTTGCTCAGGTTCATTATGTATCTCATGGAATAATCCTTTGGCGCCGTAAAAATCTACACCGGTTCTATCTGCAAATTCTTTACTTGCTAAAGGATCTGTTATATTATCATCTAAACCATGAATTAACAATACTTTATCATTAATTTGCTTATTGAATGTATTTAAAATTTCAGCTCTTTCAAATAATGCTTTTGCGGCAGATAAGGTAATATTATTGTGTACCAAAGGATCTTTGATGTAGTCAGCAACCACATTTGAATCTCTGGAGAGCCAAATTGGATCTAGTTCATTTTTTTGGCTTAAAGCTGGAAGTAATCCACCTAATAGGTTCATTAAATTAATTTTCCATTTTGGTGGAACCAGTTTTAATCTAATCCAAGGTGCAGAAGCAATGGCATAATCATAGGATTCTTCATTTTCCAGTATCCAGTTTAAAATAATGTTGCCACCCAAACTATGTCCGTATATTATGAGCGGTAATACAGGAAATTCTTCCTTAGTTTTATTAATTAAAGCCTTAACTTCGTCTAAGTAAATTTGGTAATCAGGGAAATGTCCCCGAATTCCTGGACTATTTCCATGACCAAAATGATCCGTTCCAAATACATTTATTTTTTGCGAATTAAAGTATTTGGCCCAGTGGTCATATCTGCCAATATGTTCGCCAGCTCCATGAATCAAGATGAGATTAGCTTTTGCATCTGCAATTTCCCATCCTTTTCCTGATAATGTAACTTCTTTAGAAATTTGTAAAGTAAAATTCTTCATTTTTAATGGTAAGATATGAAAGTGTATAGAACTAAAAATTATTAGTTTCGTTAATTTATTAAATTTTTGACTAAAATGCGAATTATCTTCATGGGAACGCCAGCTTTTGCCGTTCCTACCCTTATAAAATTACATGAAGCTGGTTTTACCATACCAGCTGTTATTACAGCTACAGATAAATTTGGTGGCAGAGGAAAAAAAGAATTATTACAATCTGCTGTTAAAGAGGCAGCAATTAAACTTAATATTCCAGTTATTCAACCCGTTAATTTAAAAAACGAAGATTTTCTAAAAGAAATTAAACAATTGAAACCTGATTTATTTATCGTAGTTGCCTTTAGAATGTTGCCTGAGGTTTTATGGAGTTTGCCTCCGTTGGGCACCATAAATTTACATGCTTCCCTTTTACCCGATTATAGAGGTGCTGCTCCCATTAACTGGGCTATAATTAATGGTGAAACTGAAACAGGCGTTACTACTTTTTTTATTAGAAAGGATATAGATACAGGGCCAATTATTATTTCAAAATCAATTCCTGTTTTGCCAGAAGATAATGCAGGTTCTCTACACGATAAATTAATGCAAATAGGAGCAGATCTTGTAGTTGATTCATTGAAAGAAGTCGTTAATCCTTCTTTTATTAGTGTACCTCAAACCAAGACTTCATCTAAAATCGCACCCAAAATAAATTATGAAACCGGGAAAATTGATGTTTCACAAACGACGAGTGAAATCATAAATTTGATAAGAGGACTTAGTCCCTATCCATGTGCCTGGCTGACAACAAATTTGGGTGATATCAAAATAATTTCAGCTTCTCCGGGCAATGAAGATCAGGTAATTTTCGATGGTAATCGCATTTTAAGCGACCATAAATCTTATATTTACCTTAAATCGAAAGATGGATATATTTCATTGGATTATTTCCAGGTACCTGGAAAAAAGCCTATGAAAGTAGACGCTTATTTAAATGGAAACAAGATTGATAAATGGTTCTAAATTTATAAACTAATTATATGGTACATGTTATAGATTTAAATTTTCAAAATACAAAAGAGTCTATTGCCGCTTTTTTAATGGAAACATCCATCGGACCTATTTTATTTGAAACAGGGCCGTTCTCAACATTTAACACGTTGGAAAGCGAAATTGAAAAGCTTGGATTTAAAGTTTCAGATATTAAGCATGTTTTTATTTCACATATACATTTTGATCATGCCGGTGCAGCTTGGAAGTTTGCAGAACATGGTGCACAAATTTATGTGCATCCTTTGGGGCTTCAACATTTAAATAACCCAGAAAGATTATGGGGGTCTGCCGTAAGAATATATGGTGCTGCCATGGAAAAATTATGGGGAAAGATGGAGCCAATATCTCTAGATCAATTAATTCCATTACCTCATTTGTCCCAAACTATTTTAGGTGATATTAACATTCAGGCACTGCATACGCCTGGACATGCCATTCATCATCTGGCATTTGCGGTAAATAATATGCTGTTTGGTGGCGATGTTGCAGGTGTACGCATAGGTACTGGTCCAGTTGTACCACCATGCCCTCCGCCCGATATTCATATTGAAGATTGGCGCTCTTCGATTGATTTAATAAGAAAATTAAGTCCTGAAAAGTTGTATTTAACTCACTTCGGTTTGGTTAATTCAACCATAGAAGAGCATCTCAATAACCTGGAATCAACTTTGATAAAATATGCTGACTGGATTTTAAAAGAAATGGAAAAAGAGAAAGAGATAAGCAAAATCATTGATTCTTTTCAGTCAATGACAGAGCAAAAATGGGTTGAGTTAAATATGACAGAGCAAGAGATTTTAAGATATAGCCTGGCAAATCCTGCCTTTATGAGTGTAAATGGTTTGATTCGATATTGGACTAAAATTAAAGGGATCGAATGGATTTAATTAACGGGAAGCCACTCTTTGACTTTTTCAATGGTCTTTTTAATTATTTTCTGATCAATAAGTTCAGCTGATTTAGTAAGATTTACCTTTTCATTGTTCAATCCTTCCCCTTCCATTTGCATAATTACTTTCAGTTGGGAGTTTTTGGAAAGGATATCTTCATCCATTTTATTTTCATATAAATACCAATAACTGCAAATACTCAATAAAATTAATATGATTAACATCCAAGTTTCTCCGTTAAATTCTTTTTTCATCTTGAAAATAATTTTCATCTGCAAATATACTATCATTGACCTATTAAAATTTAAAAAGGTTGCATGTTTATTTGGGAAAATTAACAAGTAATTCCTTTACAATATCAGATTGAGAATTTTGAAGTACCTCTTGGGTAGATCCTGATGCTATGATGGAACCATTTGAAAGGACCAATATATTATCGCATAACTCAATAACTCTTTTAATATCGTGAGAAATAAATAAAATAGAAATATCTGTTTTGTTTTGAATATCAATCAATAAATTCAACATAGATATTTGTCTGTCCACATCTAAACTTGCCAAAGATTCATCTAAAATTAATAAACTGGGATTTACACAAATAGCTCTTGCAATAGCTATTCTTTGCTGTTCACCACCAGAACATTCATGTGGGAATTTTAGTAAAAATGACTCATCTAATCCAACTAATGATAATACTTCAAGAATTCGATGACGATTAAATTCTTTTGATTTTTTTAATGTTCTAATGGCTTCGAATAATATTTTATGAATATTAAATATAGGATTTAAAGATAAATATGGATTTTGAAAAATCATTTGACCTCCTTGCTGAGGGTTAAAGTAGGTTATTTTTCCTTCATAAGGAGGAATAATACCACAAATAGCTTTGGCGAGCGAGCTTTTACCTGAACCGGAAACACCAATGATCCCAAAGCTCTCCCCCTTTTTAAGCGTAAAGGATATATTATCTAATGCATTGAAATAGGTAGGTTTAAACCATCCTTTTTTATATCGGACAGATAAACCCTTAACTTCCAATAAAACTTCCTCTTTTAATTGCTTGTTTTTATTGATTAATTGATTTGAAGAAAGAGGTTGGTATAATTCAATTTGCTTTCCTTCGCTCAAATAAATAAATTTATTAGTCCATTTAGAAATTAATTCTAAGTCATGACTAATAATTATAACACCAGATTCTAAAGAATCGGCAAGATTGAAAAGCAGGGTTAATATTTGATTTTGTAAAATAGGATCAAGCGCTGTCGTTGGCTCATCCGCTAATATTAAAGCTGGCTTTTGACATAATGCAATAGCAATTATAACCCTTTGTAATTGACCTCCTGATAATTCATGGGGATATGAATTATAGATTCTAGGGGTGTTTTGAAGTCCTACTCTTTCCAGCCATTCCAAACAAATAGCATATTTTTCTTTGAAGTCAGCCTTTGATTCGACAACTTCCAGCGATTCTAATAATTGTTTTCCAATAGTAATTAAAGGATTTAGATTTAGTTGAGGGTTTTGAGGGATGAAGGAAACAGCTTTTTTAAAAGTATCATCTGTATTAATTTGAATACAGGTATTTTTACTTAAACTTAAATTTTCAGGTAAAATACCAAGAATGGCCTTAAAAGTTAAACTTTTTCCAGAACCAGAATTTCCAATAATGCTTAATCTTTCTTTTTTCTGTAGTGAAAATGTAAGGTTTTCAACGAGAGGAGAAACTTTATCAAACGAAGAATGATAAACGGTTAAATTGTTTACAGTCAGCAATGGGTGATAATCCTTATCCATTTAACTTTTATTGAATAATGATGCTATCATCCTTAAAAGTTACTTTTATATCCTTTTTTTTACATAAAATGTCATTAAATTCCGAACCGAAAAAAGCAGATCTCCAACCATCTGAAAAAGATATCTGACTTTCCTCATTGAGTCTCATTTGTTTTAACATATTTTTAGGAAAGGCAATAGAGGCAGAAATACCATTTTCCATACAATAATATTTAATCACTCCGTAAATTAAATCAATTAAGGCTTCTTCTCTCAAATCCTCCTCTGGTTCTTTACTTATATTAGAAAGAATATTAAGTTCCTTATCTGTAGGTTTTTCCTTAAAAAACTCATCAAAAAATTTCCAGTAATCATTGGGTATATTAATAGGAAACCGTCTATTATCTTTGAAATAATTTCTTCCAGATTTAATTCCTTTAACTAGTGTATGAATATATTTTGCAGGAATAATCATATCTCTGTTGACATTTTTATCCTTTGCCATGTTTTCTCTCCAAACCATTAACCTGAGGTAAAATATTTTTTCATTTTGAGAAAGAGAATAAATAATTGGATTAGTTATCACCTCATTTTCAATAATTTTTGAATAGGAACTACTTAGTTCAAGGAGCTTAAATTCCTCCTGAGCCCAGGATAACCTTCCCTTCTCAATTAATTTTATAGTCATCCTTCTGTAAAGTTCCAAAAGGGGTAAAACATCATCGAGTGCATATTGCAATTGATCTCTTGATAAAGGCCTATTATCCCATTGGGTAACCGTATGAGATTTATCTAACTGATAGGAAAATTCCGTGTCAACTAATTTTTTAAAAGAGATTGGATATTTGAAATCCAAAAATGCAGAAGCTATTTGAGTATCAAAGATATTTTTAGGTAATATGCCATAATTTTGGTAAAATCCTCTGTAATCATTATCACCTGCATGCGTAATTTTTAATATAGCTGGATTTTCAATTAACTCAAGAAACGGAGATAAATTAGAAATTGAAAGAGGGTCAATAATAAAATTGCCAATTTCAGATGAGGTTTGAATCAAACAAATAAGAGGTTTATACCTTTTTTCCCCAACAAATTCTGTATCTATTCCAATTTGAGTAACCTTTTGATGATGATCAGCAAAAGTTCTCAGGGCAGCATCATTCTCGATGAGAATGAAATTATTGTTTTCTTTCACGTTTGGTTTTAGCACAAGAGTTTTATATTTTGTAAAGATACACATGAAAATGTGTTTCCTAAACTAACTCATCATATTTATCGTTAGATATTGGTTATGAAAATATTTTTAACCATTTTTTGGAATCGATTTAGAAAGGTTATTTCCTTGTTTTTCCCTTGGTTAATGGCCAAATGGCAAAATACTTATTATAGAATTTTTACAATTATATTTTTTATTATTGTTGTTTTAGGATTTTCTCTTCCCATACTTTTCAGGAAACCATTAGCATTAAGAGTTATTAATTCTATTGATATTGATATTATTGAGCAAGTAAATTTTGCCAGAGTAGATTTTTCCTTGTTTAGGTCATTCCCTTTTCTGAATGTTAGATTTTCAAACTTTACTACACTTGGAAGTAAGGCATTGGGTAATTCAGAATTATTAAGTGTTAAATATATTGATATTGCAGTTGACATCTGGTCTGTTATTGACAATTCAAGACCTATTTTTATCCGTTCTATTCGTTTTTTTGAGCCTAAATTGACGCTACTTATTTCACAAACGGGACAAAAAAATTACGAAGTCCCTTTAACAAATGAATTTATTACAAATAGAGATAGTACATCTAAGTCTAAAATAAATTTTAATCTGGCGTTACAATCCATTGAAATTAGGAATGGCTTTTTACTTTTAGAGGATGAAAATGCAAATATATACCTTAAGGCAGATGGAATATGGCATTTTGGCTCTGGCGATTTGAGTACTAGTTTTTATAACCTAAGGACAAAAACAAAAGCCAGTGAAGTAAGTATTTCAATAGGGTCTTCCAATATCATGGATAAAGCTAGACTTTCATTTGATATCGATTTTATCGTTGACAATATCAAAAAAGAATATTTAATTAAAGAAAATGATATTCAAGTTAATGATCTTTCTCTTCAAGTAAAAGGACAAATTAAAAAACTTCTAAGTAATTATTATTATGATTTAAATCTTTATGCACCTGATAATCAATTTATTGAGCTAATGCATTTAATTCCCTCTTTAAAAAACTCACCCTTCAGGCAATTTCAACAAACGAAAGGCAATTTCAACCTGGGTTTAAATATTAAGGGGCAATTTCAGGTATTACCTCGTATTTATCCGAGTTTTAATGGATTTCTAAAGGTAAATAATGGCAGTATTCAAGATTATTTTAACACAGAAGGTATATCGGATATACAAACTTATATTTCAATATGTAATGATTCAAAGGATTTGGCTGACCTAGAAATCCATATTCCAATGATGGAAGCCTGTGTGGAAGGTAAAGATTTTAATTTAGCCTTATATTTGAAAAATCCAATTTATGATCCCTATGTGAATGGTTTTGTAAAAGGGGAGCTAAATCTTAAATCACTACAAAAATATTTGCCCATTTTTTCAAGTAATGAATTAAAAGGTGTTCTAAATGCCAACATTTTCATGAAAGGTAAAATGTCAGATATGGATGATAAAAATTATAAGAATGTTCGAATGAATGGAAATATTAAATTGCGTGATTTTAGTTGGAATAAAACTAATAGAAATATAAATGTCAATACATTAAATGCCATTTTGACCCCTGAAAATCTAAATTTTCCTTTCGTAAAAGGAAGCTATAACGGAAATAAACTTTCTATTTCTGGTAAAATATCCAATGTTTTAGCCTATTTCAGTCCATTGAATACCTTAAAAGGTTCCTTTGTTATTTCAGCAGAGGAAACAAATATTGACAAATGGATGATAACCGAAAAGAATTCAAAAAATAATGAATTTATAAAAATAGAAAAGGAAGATAATCTTTCTCAAAAAATGGAAAAAACTAGTTCTACTTTAAAAATGCCTTATGATTTTGACATCATATATAAGGCAGTAAAATTGAAGTATCAAGGTAATTCATTAGACAATTTTTCCTTTAAAGGAAATTATAAGTTAAATATCCTAAATATTCAAAATCTAAGCTTCAAATACAATAAAATAGGAATTAAATCATCAGGAAAACTTTTAAATGCCGATAATTATTTATTTAATAATGGAATACTTAGTGGCAAACTAAATATTTTTGCTTCAAATTTTCCTTTCATTCTCCCTTCTTCCGATTTAGTTTCCCAAAGTATCAGTAAACCTGTTATTGAGGAGCCCAGTTTATTGAATAAAATAATTCCAGTAATTACAAAAAAGGACATTAAAAAATCTATTTCACTTATACCGGAAAGAACGGAAGTTTTAGGGAATATAAAAATAGACAGTATATTAAGTTCGGATCAGGTTTTTAATAATATTTCATTCCAAATTAGTCTAAAAAAAGAGTATATTAAAATGTTTAATGGTATTGCCTTTAACAAAAATATGCCCATTTATTGGCAAGGTATTTTAAACAGGCAAAACAAATTTTCTGTTAAATTTGATTTTAACAAATTTCAGACTGATTTATTTTCAATTCCTGAGCAATCACCCCTTCAACTTTTTAATTTAACCTCAGCAGATAAAAGTAATAGACCAGCAGGATTAAAAATTTCTGGCAATATTGGAAATGCACCTGATTATAACTTTTCTAAATTAAACTATTTGTTCTTTATAAATATGAATTCTTTATTGGAAAATACCCAGATACAGCCATTTATAGGTTTAAAATCTCAGAAAAAACAGGAAGTTGCAGGTAATTTAAAATGGTGGATCAGCTATGAAAATAAAAAATTTATTTTCTGGCCTATTTACTTGAAATTTAAGGATATACCGTTTTATTTTACAGGATTTCAGCAAGGAGATAAGGAATGTTATTTTAAAATTAAAGGCTTAATTCCTATGTCATATTTCAAGATAGAGGAATGGATAAAACTTAATAATATAGACAATTATCCAGAAATGGTAGAGGTTACCATAGATATTGAAGATTGTTTAACAGATAAATTTACTTTACAGATTCAAATTCAACCTAATCTTAATGAAAATTTAAAAATTAGACTAGAAAAATTCCTGAAATTTGAATTAAACAGAGAGTTACGGCGGATTTATGCTGAAGATAAACTGAAAAATAGTTTAAAACAAAATACTAAAGAACGATATAATTATTTACCATCCTATTATACTAGTTCTAATTTTTCTACCTGGAATGATTATTTTAGACTTTCAGATAGTTTACAATCTTCCTTTAATACTTTAAAACCAAGATTAAAATAATCTGCTATATCGTAGCTTCTTGGAGCTGATATTCTCTTAAATCAACCGCTGCGATACCTGAAACACCTTGTTCAGCCATGTACACACCATAAATAGTTTGCACTGAAGCCATTGTCAGTTTATTATGAGTGACAATAATGAATTGTGATTCTCCGGAAAACTTCTTTATGATTTTATTAAATTTAGAAATATTAGTATCATCTAAAGGAGCATCCACTTCATCGAAAATACAAAATGGGGCAGGTTTAAGTAAATATAAAGAGAAAAGTAAGGCAATTGCTGTTAACGTTTTTTCACCCCCAGATAATTGACTAATAGATTGCGGCTTCTTACCCTTTGGTTTTGCAATGATTTCAATTTTAGAATCTAAAGGATTATTAGGATCGAGTAAAATTAAATCACAATTATCATCTTCTGTAAAAAGGCTTCTAAATACCTCAATAAAATGGGTTCTCACTTGGGTGAAGGCTTCTATAAATCGTAAAGTTGCTGTTTGTTCAATTTCACTCAGCGTTTGTTCCAGGGATAATTTTGCACTAAGGATATCATTTTTCTGTGTTAGAATATTTGTATAACGTTCTTGCATTTCATCAAACGCTTCGATTGCTAAAGGATTTACCTCCCCATAATTATCTAATTTAGCTTTCATTTTTTCAACCTGAGGAATAAGGTCTTCAATGGATCCTAAACCTTTAGGGTTCAAATTTAAGATGTCATTTACATTCACATCAAATTCAATCCGCAGTCTTTGAGATAGAGAACTTATCTCAAATTTAATATCGTTAAATGATTCTTTTAAAGTATTAACGGCTATTTGCTTGTCTTGTCTTTCTTTATTTTGTTTTCGTAAAGTATCTTCTAAGGCAACAATCTGATTTCGTTCTTCAAAAAACTGCGTTTCAGCCTCTGTTATATTTAATTGTCTGGAAGATTTAACATTTAAAATTTCTTGAATCTGTTCAGAAAATTTTAGCAGATTTGCCGTTAAATAATCATTTTCCTGCACTGATTTTTGAAGGACAGATTTATTTTGTGTTACTGCATTTTGCCTGTCAATAATTTGTTTCTCCTTATTATTCAGTTCCCTTTGGAAAGTATCCACCTTGTTTTGCTGTCTAAGAAATTGGATATTTTTATCATTATAAAGAGTGGAAATATTACTTAACCTTTCGGCTAATCCTCTAAAATTACCATCGGTAAGGGCAATTTTAGCCTTAGCATTATCAAGGGAAATAAGTTCTGTTTCTAAGGACTTTTTAACCTGGTTTAATTGATCCTCTGATAAAACAATCTGTTGACGGGTATTTTCAATTTTAAAGGTTAAATCTTTTACAAATTGATCAATACCATCCTTTCTGGATTGAGTACTTATCCGTTGCTGTATTATTTTTTGCAGTTTTTGCTTTTCTTCTGATAACGCTTTTTGATTATTTTGAGTCTGGATTAGATTAATTTCATTTTTTAGCTGATGAATTTGATTTACTACCTTTTCTTCTTCCTTTTCTTTTTTAGTTATAAATTCCTCTAAAAGTGCCAGGTTTTTTTTTCTTCCAATCTTTTTTCCTTCAAACAAACCAATAGAACCTCCTGAAAGGCTATGTTTTCTCCTTGTATACTGTCCATTGGCATGTAAAAAAACAAGATTATTTTCTGGGAGCTGAATATTTTGTTGATTTGGTTCCACCAAATAAACCCCTTCCAGTAAGTAATTACACAACTTAAAATATGGTTCATCAACCTGTACTAAATCAATGGCACGTTGATGATTAATCTGTTGAAAAACGGGTGAAATATAATTTTCAAAAGAAGATAAAATGAAAAAATTAGCTTTTCCTTTTTGAGCATTAACTAAGGTTTCAACGGCTTGAAATGCTGTATGATAATCTGCGACTACAAAATAATTTAAATATGGATCGAGAAAATTTTCAATAGCTACTCTATATTTTTCCTGTACGTATATAACATCAGTTAAAAGTGGAATTTTTGCATTCCATTCCTTCTGTTTCGTAAGGAAATGGATAGATTCCGGGAATCCTTCTAAATTATCAACCATGCTTTTGGTTAATTTTAGTTCATTCCTATTGGCATCTAATTCTCTTCTGATTTTTATCAAATCTTGATTAAATAGCTCCTTTTGGTTTTCTAACTGAGCTAATTTCTCGATTCTTAATTGTTCCTTATCATCAATGCCTTTGATTAATTCTTGTTGAATTAATTCTTCATCTGCTAACTTCTGAATTTCTATGGACAAAGAATCCATTGAAATCATAATCTGATTTAATTCAGATTGATGAGTTTCACTGGTTTTAGTTAAATTATCAATTTGTGATTGATTAACAGCTTTTAATTTTTCAAGATCATAAACTGATTTTTCACATTTATTTTGTTCCAGGAGAACATTGTCCATTAGACTTTTGGCATCACTGTGATCTTTTTTAATTTCATCAAGTTCCTTTTGGGCTGCATCTAATTCCTGTTCTAACCTAAAAGAAACTCTTTTTTCCAGATTCAATTCAATATTTACCTCAATAATTTCCTCTTTTAATTGAGACAAAAATGATTCTGCTAATTTTATATCATCCTGTAATTTCTTCTCATTTTCACTAATAAATTGCTGTCTTTGTATGGTTAGCTTTTTCTCGTTTTCCAAATTTCTCAGATTGGAAATAATTTCATTTAAATCTTTTTGATGTTCAGACAACCAAATTTCTTTATCCAAATGAGATTTTTTAAGCACTTCCAAGGATGCTTCTTCCTTTTGAATAGAAAAGTCCAGTGTTCTGTATTTATCTTGAAGTAAATCGATATCTTTTTGGCACTGAACGTATTGCGTTTTTAACACACTAACTTTCAAAAGAGAAAGTTCAATACTTAGTTCCTTATATTCATTTTTAAGTTCAAAATATTTTCTAGTTCTTTTAGCTTGTTTTTCCAGACTTTTTAAATTCCCATCAATTTCATGAAGTAAGTCCTCTACCCTATCCAGATCTTCTGCCGCAGATTTTAATTTTGAAAGAGCCTCTCTTTTTCTTATTTTGTATTTAGAAACTCCAGCTGCTTGTTCAAACATTTTTCTTCTGGAATCTTCTTTATCATCGAGGATATCATCTACCATGCCAAGCGCAATAATTGCATAAGAATTAGAACCAATGCCAGTATCCAGAAAGAGATTGGTAATATCTTTTAACCTACAGTTTACCCCATTCAACTGATACTCACTTTCTCCACTTCGATATAATAAGCGAGAAATGGCTACGGTATTATAAGCTGTTGGTAATAAATTTTTAGTATTCTCAAAAGTGAGAGTAACCTGAGCGATTCCAGCTTGCTTTCTTTTATTGGTGCCATTAAAAATTACATCCTGCATTTGCTCCAAACGCAGTTCTCTACTTTTTTGCTCTCCAAGGACCCAACGAATAGCATCAACTATGTTAGATTTTCCAGAACCATTAGGACCTACAATACCAATGACTTCTTCATTGAAGTTAATAATAGTTTGATTGGCAAAGCTTTTGAAGCCTTTAATTTCTAGGGATTTGAGTTTCATAGCTTGCAAAAATAGAAAATCAAAATCAAACAAAGACTGATTTTAGAAAAATTCTATTGAATCTGTTTAAAGCAATGAACTAAAGCTTCCATATCTACTGAATTATTGTAAAGATGTGGTGAAATTCTAATAGCATTACCTCGTCTTGATACAAATACATTGTTTTGTTGCAAAAGAGATTGAATAGGTCTGTTCATCATATATTCTGGCAAGTGCAATCCAAATAAATGAGAGGCACGCCAATTTTCATTTTCAATAAAAATACCCATAGATTGTAAATCCTCCAGATAAGGTGTTATTAACTGTTTGCAATATAATTGTATTTCATTTGGACCCCAAGCTAATAATTGTTCTATAGCTTTGGTTAGCATAGGCACTAACTGAAAATTACTGTGTTCACCAACAGAATATCTCGACGCTCCTGATTGATAATTATCCTGATAATTTACAAGGGTACTAAAATCTTCACTCCCATACCTGTTAATCCAATTTTCTTCCAAAGGGATACCATTGTCCAGAACAGGGGAAAAATATGCCATGCCTAAAGAATAAGGTCCAAGTAGCCATTTATATCCTCCACAAACGAGAGCTTCTGGTTTGAGCACATCAATATTAATAGGCATTGCTCCAACAGATTGAGTTCCATCTATCACTAACCAGGCGCCAAATTCATTTGTTTTTTTTCTAATTTCTAATAAATCAAATTTAGTGCCATCTGCCCAATGTATATTTCCTAAAGCAACTGCTGCTGTATTTTCGTTGATAGCATCTAAAATTCTTTCGTTCCAATTTTCACCTCTTTGGGAACTATCAGGAGCAGAAACAATTTTTAAATGAGCCCCTTTTGCATCAGCTTCTCTTTTCCATGGATAAACATTACTTGGAAATTGGCCTTCTACCACTATAATTTCTTGGCCTTCTTTTAAAGGGAGATTTCTGGCAACAGTACTTAATCCATAGGATGCTGAAGGTATAATAGCAATTCTATTGGCATCCTGAACTTGTATTAATTTAGAAAAAAGTGTCTTTAATCTCTCGACAGGTTCAAAAAAATCCATAATCTGCATTTCCCAGGGAGAATTTTTTCTTTTTAATGAGGTATATCCTACTTCTTCCACTGCTTTTAATTGTGGGGACATGTAGGCACAGTTTAAATAATGTATAGATTCTGGAATAGTAAATAAATTTCTTTGACAGTCAAGCATATCTTTTTTTTAAATATACATTAAATTATTGCTTAAAATCAAGAGTAGTTGCCATTAATTCATCAAATTTTATTAATTCAGATTTAATTTTTACTTCATTCCAGGAAAATTCCCTGGAAAAAAAAGCTAATATTAATTGTTTATTAGCTTCACATGCGGCTTTGTTAAACCATAACATACCCGTTTGCCTTTGAAGGAAATCCGCTGGAGAAAAAATCATTTCCTTGTAAATACCGTATTTAATTTCAGCAAGTAATAATTTTTCGCTATTTGTATGTTCATTTTCTTCCAAATAGGAAAGTAAAATCATTATTTTATCTCCATATCTTTTAAGATAGCTTTCTGCCAAATTTTTATCAAGTCCCAGTTGATGAAATTTTATTTTCAAGTTCTCCAGATAAACAAAAAAGTCCTTTTCCGATGGGAAAGAATTTCCAGCTAATGGCGTAGTCTTCGTTTCACTATGCTGTTTAAAATTTTTAAATTTAATTTTTTGTAGCCTAAATGCCTGATTTAATACTTTATCAGCCATTTTTCTATACCCAGTTAATTTTCCACCGGCAATTGAGAGTAATCCAGATTTAGAAATAAAAATCTCATCCTTTCTGGAAACTTCTGTTGAACTTTTTCCCATTTCTTTGATTAGCGGTCTTACGCCAACCCACGATGACAGTATATCATTGCTCGTAATAGATAATTGTGGGAAAATAACGTGAAGTGTATTTATTAAATAGTCAATTTCTGATTTTGATGATTCAATCTTGTTTTTATTGCCAACATAGGTTAAATCTGTAGTGCCTATGTAAGTTATTCCATCTCTGGGAATTGCAAATATCATTCTCTTTTTATCATTATCGTCAAAATAAAGTGCATGTTGGAGAGGCAATTTAGTATGTGGTAATACAATATGTGTTCCTTTACTCAACAATAATTCTTTTTTAGGTGGAAAAGAGTCTAAATCGATCACATCCATAACCCAGGGTCCTCCAGCATTAATAACTAAAGAAGTATTAATTTTAATAACCCTACCAGAAAATTTATCTTCAAAGTCAATAGAACAAATTTTAGATGCCCCGTCAGTATTCAATTTTACAGCCTTTGCATAATTTATACAACTAGCACCTCTTTCAGTTGCCGATTGTATTAAAGACCATGTGAGTCTATTATCATCCGTTTGATATTCAGCATATAAAAAGGAACCCACTAAATTCGTACCAGGTAATAATGGTTCTAATAAAGATGTTTTTTTTGAATTCAAATAGGCAAAAGAATCTGATTTATCAACACCTGCAAGTGTATCATAAACAGCTAAAGCAAAGCCCGCCATCATTCTGGATAAGGATCCATTTTTATAAATGGGTAATAGCATTTTTTCAGGTCGAACTAAAAATCTGGCTACTTTATGGACAATAGCCCTTTCTCTACCTACCTCATATACTTGTCTAAATTTGAGTTGTTTAAGATATCTTAATCCCCCATGAATCAATTTTGTACTTTTACTACTTGTTCCAGATGCAAAATCATTCTGTTCCAGGAGTAAAACTTTAAGACCTCTTAATGTAGCATCCCAAGCAATACCAGCACCCGTTACTCCACCTCCTATCACAACTAAATCGAAAGAACTATTTGATACTTTGTCCAAATAATCGTTGCGATTAAGAGATGAAAATATTTCCATAAATGTCAAAAAATATTAGTGTAAAAAAGAGCAGCTAGAATAGCACCAAAGACCGGTCCTAAAATAGGAATCCAGGCATATTGCCAATCGGAAGTACCTTTTCCAGGAATAGGCAAAATGAAGTGAGCCAGTCTGGGGCCAAAATCTCTGGCTGGATTAATAGCGAATCCGGTGGTACCGCCAAAAGATAAACCAATGGCCAGAATTAAACCTCCTACGGCAAATGGTTTTAATCCTTGAGTAAATTCATTAGCACCAATAAAAAGTAATCCTAAAATTAATAAAAAAGTACCAATGACTTCACTTATTATATTTGGTATAGTTGCTTTTATAGCTGGACCTGTGCAAAATACACCTTTAATATCAGCTGATTCCGTTAATTTCCAATGTGGCCAATAATGGATAACGACCATAACTGCACCTGTAAAACAGCCCAAAATTTGCGCTAACACGAAAGAAGGGACATCAGCCCATGGAAAGTCCCCCGTAATGGCAAGTGCTATCGTAACAGCCGGATTTAAATGAGCACCACTAACATTTCCAACAGCATAGATACCTAGGGTTACAGCTAAACCCCAGGCAATACAAATAATCAACCAGTTGGAACCATTTGAAATGGTAGATTTAAGATTTGAACCAGCACATACGCCAGAACCAAAACTTATTAATATGGCAGAACCCAAATATTCAGCTAAAAATGGAGACATAAGTATATTTTTTAGAATAATATTCTAAATTTAACATAAATTCCATTCTTCTATGTTAATTTTTATGTTTTTTATAAAACGAAATTAATCCAGCTGTTGAAGCGTCATGATCTGATAAAGAAGCATCTGATTTTAATTCTGGAAGGATATTATTGGCCAATTGTTTTCCTAATTCCACGCCCCATTGATCAAAACTATAAATATTCCAGATTATTCCCTGTACAAAAATTTTGTGCTCATATAAGGCTATCAGTCTGCCCAGATTAAAAGGTGTTAATTCGTCTATTAAAATAGAATTCGAAGGTTTATTTCCTTCAAAAACCTTAAAGGGTACTAACTTTTTTATTTCTTCAGGTGCTAATCCGGTTTTAATTAATTCATTTTCTGCCGTTTCAGCAGATTTACCATTCATTAATGCCTCCGTTTGAGCGAAGAAATTACTCATTAATTTTTCATGGTGATCGCTAATATGGTGTTTTGGTTTAGCAGCAGCAATAAAATCACAAGGAATAAAACCAGTACCCTGATGCAGAAGCTGATAAAAAGCATGTTGACCATTCGTACCTGGTTCCCCCCAAATAACCGGCCCAGTTCGGTAATCTACTTTAATCCCATTTCTATCAACAGATTTCCCATTGCTTTCCATATTTCCTTGCTGGAAATAAGCAGAAAAACGATGAAGGTATTGATCATAAGGCAAAATCGCTTCTGATTGTGCTCCCATGAAATTTACATACCAGATACCAATCAAAGCGAGGATAACCGGCATATTATTCTTAGGATTTTCTGTTCTAAAATGTTCATCCATCCAATTAAAACCTGAAAGTAAAGATTCAAATACCTCATAGCCAAGATATAAACTGATAGATAAACCAATAGCACTGGTCAGGGAATAACGTCCCCCTACCCAATCCCAGAAAATAAACATGTTTTCAGCATCTATTCCAAAATTGACCACTGCTTTTTCATTGGTTGATAAAGCTATAAAATGCTTTGCGACATGTTTATCATCTTTTGAGGAGTTTAAAAACCAGTCTCTTGCAGAAAACGCATTCGTCATGGTTTCCTGGGTAGTAAAAGTTTTAGATGCAATAAGAAATAGCGTATTTTCAGGATCTAAATTCTTTATGGTTTCCATTAAATGACTGGCATCAATATTAGAAACAAAATGAACAGTTAATTCCGGATTTGAGTAAGACTTCAGCGCTTCACAAACCATCAATGGACCTAAATCAGAACCTCCAATACCTATATTTACAATATTTTTAATTTTTTTACCAGTGTAACCTTTCCAGGTACCGTCCCGAATTTCCGTAGAAAATTTCTTCATTTTCATTTTCACCTGATCAATATCTGACATGATATTATGACCTTCGATGGATAAAAAAGAACCGACTGGATTTCTTAGGGCCGTATGTAAAACCGAACGATTTTCTGTTTCATTAATTTTTGAGCCATTAAATAATTCATCTATTGCTTTTGGAAGCTTACATTCTGCAGCTAACTGGTGCAGCTGATCTAAAATATCGGAGGTAAGTATGTTTTTAGAATAATCTAATAAAATCCCTTCATTTTCAATAGAAAATTGATCAAAACGATTTGGATTTTCCTTAAAAAGAGTAGAAATTTTTAATGATCCGGACTCTTTGGCAAGCTGCGATAGATGGGACCATGATTTAGTCTGTGTTGGATTCTGTTTAGGTAACATAATTAATCTTTTAACAAAGGTTTTATCTCTTCAATTGGAATCAATATTTCAGTAGATCCTAATACATAAGGACCAATTTCATAGGCATTATAAACTATATAAAGACCTTGAGAAAGTAATGCAAAATTTTCGGGTAATGGCCATTCATTGGCATAAAATCCTTCTTCTGTTAGATTGACAGAATCAGAAATATTTCTTTTTCTTCTAACTTCTTTGATAATTAATTCTTTAAGTTTCTGCTCGTCTTTAATATAAGAAGAAATAAGGTTTCTTTTTCCATTTTTAGTATTAAATGAGAGAATTCTAATGCTATTAAAAGGATGAGCACCACCAGTATATCTATCAGTATTCAGCAAAATGGACAGGCTGTTACCATTATTTTCTAATAACTCAAAATGTAAATTAAATGTCCAGTTTTGAGGAAAATTAACTTCTTTACTAAAACTTTTATGTTGAGAAATAAAACTATCTATTTTTGATGAAATGTCCTGAAGTGACTTAAGTGGCGGTGAAAAATTTTCCATTATCACTTCAAGTTCTTTTAAAATTTCCTGATTTATTAACCCAGCATATTGATGGTTTTCAATAAAGGGGATTTTAAAATTTATCTCCGCGCAAGAACCCATTTCATCAGGACAAGGATTTGATTTTCTTTGATAAGCTTTCGTTTTAACGAAAAATTCATTTTTTTCATTTTTTAATTCACTGCTATTATTTGCGCATGAAATAACTAATAAACAGATAATCAAGGAAAAGAAAAAAGAAGAAGAGGACATGTAGGTGAAACTTTTAGCGTCGAAAAATAGGGAGAATCTTCCTTATAGTCTACTTTATTTTAAGATATATAAAAATGAACGCAATATTAGGTTTTAATACTTGACTATGTTTATATTTAACCATGATTTGTTTGAAATAAAAAGAATTTATTGATGATAGAATTAATTAAGGATGTAGCTCAGTTCGACGAAATTTATGCAAAGAGTTGCCAGCAACCTGAATTATTTTGGGAAGAAGTTGCATCTACATTTACCTGGAAAAAACGTTGGGACAAAGTATTGTCCTGGGATTTTAAATCACCTGATATTCAGTGGTTTATTGATGGGAAGTTGAATATTACAGAGAATTGTCTGGACAGGCATTTACCCGCTAAAGCAAATCAGATGGCCTTTCACTGGGAACCTAATTCTCCAGATAAATCACCAAGGTCTTTCACTTATTTATCTTTATATCAGGAAGTTAATAAGGTAGCTAATAGTTTAAAACAATATGGAGTAAAAAAGGGTGATAGAATTTGCTTTTATATGCCCATGGTTCCTGAATTAGCCATTGCCGTTCTGGCTTGTGCCAGAATTGGGGCTGTTCATTCCGTTGTTTTTGCGGGATTTTCTGCTCAGTCTTTAGCTGACCGTATTGAAGATTCTCAATGTAAAATGGTTATTTGTTCTGATTATAACGACAGAGGAGCCAAACATATTGGGGTGAAACAGGTCGTAGATGAAGCTCTTTTGCATTCAGGATGTCAATGTGTGGAAAAAGTACTTGTCTTTAAAAATACAGGTGATGAAGTGAACTGGAATCCTGCTGTAGATCTCTGGTGGCATGAAGTGGTTCCAAATCAGTCCGATGTTTGTGAGGCAGAAACAATGGACGCAGAAGATTTGCTTTTTATACTCTATACTTCAGGATCAACTGGTAAACCGAAAGGAGTAGTGCATACTTGCGGTGGTTACATGGTTTATACTGCTTATTCATTCCAGCAAGTATTTCAAATTAATGAAAAGGATCTTTATTGGTGTACTGCTGACATTGGTTGGATAACAGGACATTCTTATATTATTTATGGGCCATTGTTGTCAGGTGTTTCTTCGCTGATGTTTGAGGGGGTTCCTACATTCCCCGATGCGGGTAGGTTCTGGGAAATATGTGATAAATATAAAGTGACTCATTTCTACACAGCACCTACTGCCATTAGGGCATTGATGGCTTACGGCAATTCATTTGTTGAAAAATATAACCTGGATAGTTTAAAGGTTTTAGGAAGTGTAGGAGAACCGATAAATGAAGAAGCATGGCATTGGTATAATGAAAAAGTAGGAAAAAATAATTGCCCCATTGTTGATACCTGGTGGCAAACAGAAACAGGAGGTATCATGATTTCTACGCTGGCTGGTGTAACACCATCCATTCCAAGTTATGCTACAAAGCCATTACCAGGGATACAACCAGTGTTGCTTTCAGCCGATGGTGCTGAAATAGAAGGAAATAATGTGGAAGGCTTACTTTGTATAAAATACCCATGGCCATCTATATTAAGAACTACTTATGGAGATCACGAAAGGTGCAGACAAACCTATTTCGCTCTTTACCCAGGTTATTATTTTACGGGTGATGGCGCCAGAAGAGATAAAGACGGTAATTATAGGATAATTGGCAGAGTTGATGATGTAATTAATGTTTCCGGGCATAGGTTAGGTACCGCAGAAGTTGAAAATGCTATCAATCGCCATCCTCATGTGGTCGAATCTGCCGTAGTAGGATTTCCTCACGATATAAAGGGACAGGGAATTTATGCTTATGTAATTCCTGTAGATTTTAACTACGATGAAGCAACTTTAAGAAAAGAAATTGCAGAAGTTGTTTCTCAGCAAATTGGGGCAATAGCCAAACCTGATAAAATACAAATTGTTACAGGTTTACCTAAAACAAGATCAGGCAAAATCATGAGAAGAATATTAAGGAAAGTAGCGAGTGGGGAAACAGATGGTTTTGGAGATGTAAGTACACTTTTAAATCCAGAAATTGTAGAGGAAATTAAAGATGGAGCTGTATAATACCCCGAAATATAATCCTTATGTTAGGAAATATTCCATCTAGAAAAAAAATTAGATATCACGTTGGAGAAAGACTTTTAGCCTATCTATCTTACTATAATAGAATAGAAAAGCTTCCTCTTCAATACAGTGATTTACTTCGCTATAATGCTGCTTTACCAGTTATTGGTCATAACGATAAGGAGACGGGCTGGGAATCGGTCTTTTACCCTGAATCAGATCAGTTAGAAATATATAATAATCTTAAATTAATATATGCCTTCTTGAAAACTGATGGTGATATCAGTGTTATGGAACACCTAACTATTGCCAGAATAGATTTTTGTACCTTTGGAAATTCAAAACCATTCAGAATAAGGATAATTAATAGACTGAATGATAATTACGACCATTTCTATGTTAAAGTATCGGATGCTTCCAGAATTTATGGCCTAGAACTTGAATCATTGCTTTCGCCTAATTATTTTTATTATTTAATTGATGGAGAAACACTGATTGAAGAACATATTGCAGGAATTCCTGGAGATGATTTTATTAATCAACATCTAAATACTAATTCTTTTAATCAGATTAGGATTATTAAAGAGTTTGTAAAGTTTAATGAAAGGTGTTTTGTTCGACTTTTAGGCGATATGAGATCGTACAATTATGTAGTAGATATTACGCCAGATATTGAAGGTAATCAATACCGAATGAGGGCTATTGATTTTGATCAACAAACATTTGAAGGATCTAAACGATTTTATCAACCTCAGTTTTTTAAAGAAAATAATCCTATCATTACTTTAGGTATCAATAATATTGGACCACAATCTGTGAAGCAATATCAAATGGAAGAGCGAAGTTTAATTGCAGAAAGAATTAGAACAGAACAAGATAGGGTAAATAGTTTATTTAGGATTTTTAGGATGGATCAGATTTCAACGACTGACAAAATTAATCAACTAAGGGAAGAATTGTATCAATACCATGGTGTTGAGTCTTTTAAACAAGCTGTAACCATGGGAGAAATTACTCAGTTACATTTAGAAAAAATATTAAATAAACCTATAATAAATTGGCAGTGACGCCTGTTGAAATAATTACAGAGAAGGAATGGTTGAGGTATAAACGCCATTTACAACTGCCAGGCTTCGACGCTAATGCACAAATGGCTTTAAAAAGAGCAAGTGTATTGGTTGTAGGTGCTGGAGGTCTTGGCTGTCCAATCCTTTTATATCTGGCAGCAGCGGGCGTTGGAAAATTAGGCATCGTTGATTACGATGTCATTGAAATTGAAAATCTTCACAGACAAATTTTATATTCAAATGAAGATGTAGGCAAAAGTAAAGCAATAGTCGCTGGAGATAAAATAAAAAACCTGCATCCTTTTATTGAAGTAGAAGTATTTAATCAATCTATTGAATATCAAAATGTTAAATCTATTTTATCTGCTTTTGATATTATAGTAGATGGATCAGATAATTTTGCAACTCGATATTTATTAAATGATGCTTGCGTCCTTTTAAATAAACCTTATATCTATGGGGCTATTTTCCAGTTCGAGGGGCAAGTGTCTAGTTTCAATATACCATTAAAAGATGGAAAAAGAAGCTGTAATTATCGAAATATTTATCCTTTCCCACCTGAATTTGGAGTCATTCCATCCTGTGCTGAAGGAGGTGTTATTGGCATATTACCAGGAATTATAGGTAGCGTCCAGGCATTAGAAGTGATAAAACTCCTTACAGGTTTAGGTGAAATTATGGTCAATGAGACCTGGATATTTGATGCCCTAAGTATGGAAAGCCAAAGAATCAAGGTTTTAAATATTACACCGGTTGAGATTACAGAAATAATCCCAATTCAAAAATATTGTATTCCAAATCAAGTTAAAGAAATTAATTTATCAGAAGTAAAAAAATTAAACGAAACTGATTATCAGTTCATTGACGTAAGATCTGAAGAGGAAAGAAATACTAATCATATTGGTGGAATACATATTCCAATGCAGCATTTAAAGGTAAATTTTAAACTTTTATCCTCCTTAAAAAAAACAATAGTTTTTTACTGCCAGTCTGGAAAAAGAAGTAAAGAAGCTGTGCAGATTATTCAACAGTTGTCAGAAGGACAAATAAATTGTTTTTCCTTACGTGGAGGATTAAATAGGGAGGAAATAGAATATCCTTAATTAGTTTTTAGCGAAAAGAACTAATAAATTTTGCAGCGTTTCTTTAAGCATTTTTCTATCTACGATAAAATCTAAAAATCCTTTTTCTAAAAGAAATTCAGCGGTTTGAAATCCTTCAGGCAGTTCTCTTTTTATAGTTTCTTTAATAACCCTTGGACCTGCAAATCCAATTAAACATTCTGGTTCGGCCATATTAATATCACCCAACATGGCAAATGAAGCGGTAACACCTCCAGTTGTCGGATCGGTCATTAAACTAAAAAAAGGTAAGCCAGCACGTGCCAGAAGCGTTAATTTCGCAGATGTTTTAGCCATTTGCATTAGCGAATAAGCTGATTCCATCATTCTGGCTCCACCAGATTTACTAATAATCAACAATGGGCAATGGTTATGAATAGCAGAATCTATGGCCCGAGAGATACGTTCCCCGACGACAGAACCCATAGATCCGCCTATAAAACTGAAGTCCATACAAGCAATTACCAAAGAATTTTCATCTATTTTTCCTAATCCGACAGTAATGGCATCCGAAACGGTATTTTTCTTATATGCTTCTTCTAAACGTTGTGGATATGATTTGATATCTACAAAAGACAAGGCATCTTTTGATTTTAATTCCTCGTGTAGAAATTGATATTCTCCATCAAAAATCAATTCAAAATAATTATCAGATCCAATCCTTGTATGATAATTACATTTGGGACATTTGTGGAAATTTTCTCTTAATTCCTTTACTGTAGATGTCTCCTTACAACGATCACATTTGTACCAAAGACCCTCCGGTGCTTCTTTTTTATTTCTGGTGGCGGTTTGAATGCCTTCTTTCAATCTTTTGAACCAACTCATAACTTAATATTAATGCCGGGAGCATTTAAAAACTTGGTGAAATTAAAAAATATTTTCATTAGTTGTAGTACCTGAAATTTTTTACTGCTGAAATAAAAGCCTTTACCCCTTCCAATGGGGTGTCAGGATAAACGCCATGCCCTAAGTTGGCAATATGATTCTTACCAAATCCAGCACACATATTGGTTGTTTCTTTATAAATATGTTCAGGCGTTGCATATAGTAAACAAGGATCCATATTACCTTGAAGTACAACATCATCACCTAAAACACCTCGTACTTTCTTAGGAGAAATATTCCAGTCAATACCAATAACTGCGGGATTAATTGCAGAAATTTCCTCCAGTTGAAGCATAGCACCTTTAGCAAAAATGGTGATAGGCGTATCCAGAATAGCTTCTTTTATTTGCTTCATATAAGGCAAAGAAAAAGTATTGAATTGATCCATACTTAGTAAACCTGCCCAGGAATCAAACAATTGAAGGGTTTGAACTCCCGCTTTTATCTGATTTCTTAGATAGCAAATGGTGCTATCTGTAATTTTTTGAAGCAGTAAATGAGCAAGTTCCGGCTCGGCGTATAAAAACTTTTTAGCTACAGAAAAAGTCTTACTCCCTTTTCCTTCTATCATGTAAGCCAGTATCGTCCAAGGAGCCCCTGCAAAGCCTATAAGAGGAATATTTTCAGGTAAATATTTATTAATTTCAATTATCGTCTTATATACATATTCCAATTGGTCTGCAGCATCCTCTTCAGTTAAAAGTTTTTGAATATCTAACTTGGATTTGATTGTTTCAGGAAAAAATGGACCGCGTGCTTCAATCATCTCATAATTTAAACCCATAGCCTCCGGAATGACCAAAATGTCACTAAATAATATGGCAGCATCCACCTTGAGTATGTCAATAGGCTGAAGGGTAACCTCGGCAGCTAATTCAGGTGATTTAACTAAAGTTTTAAAATCATCTAATTTAGACCTTATTGCCTTATATTCCGGCAGTATCCTTCCTGCCTGACGCATTAACCAGACAGGTGGCCTTTCAACTGCGTCCTTATAAATGGTTTTTAGTAATAACGAGTTTTCTTTCATGTTGCAAATCTATCAATATAGCGTATATTTTTACCATTTTTTAACAGATTTAATGCTTTTTATAAAAGATACCTCCTTAAATTTGTCCATAAAAAATAATCAAAACATGGATAATAATTATTTAGGTGTAGGTTCCAGGGTTAAACATCCTGCTTTTGGAGACGGCGTAATCATTAAGTTATATGCCATTTCCTATGACGTTTGCTTTATGGTATACGGAGTTAAACAGGTTGGAAAAGAATATGATAAATGGGAAATAATTGAGCATCTCCCAGCTGAAGATTCTGTTACTTACTCCGAAGCCGAAAAAAGCTTAATTCGCATTTTGAAAAATTATAATCTGATACAAGATAATCCATCCTTAGGTGACAGATGGAAAAAAGGAATAATAATTTTACAACCTTTTGATACCTCCTTGAAAAGTAAAGAAATTCCTATGGAAACTTTTTTCCAAAAAATAATTATGTCCAGGGAAAGAATAAGAGTGATGGAACAAAAAATAAATAATCATCCCGATTTAAGCGATGAAGATAAAATAACCCTACAACAGTATATCACCAAAATTTATGGCAGTTTCACCAGTTTCAATTTACTTTTTGAGAAAAAAGAAGATTATTTTGTCGGGGAGAAAAGTGTGTAGTTTTTAATTTTATTAATTCCTTATCATAAGCATGGGAAAAATTTGTTAATACCAAAGTGTTATGGTATTGCATATATCTTTGGGTAAGTGATTCATATATTCGCAGATATT
>Ga0209088_10000213_pt1 | contig 43031 bp, 52 predicted proteins | sample S_140625_EF_Meta_FD_187324 | JGI IMG/M metagenome (GOLD analysis project Ga0209088, IMG submission 187324) | Freshwater microbial communities from Lake Simoncouche, Canada to study carbon cycling - S_140625_EF_MetaG (SPAdes) (version 2) | ecosystem: Environmental > Aquatic > Freshwater > Lake ... | reverse complement strand
GGCTTGCTAAGAACAACATCACAGGTGTCCCCGTCATTGGATCACCTTTGGCATCGTTGTTTGCAAGTATGCCAGAACTTGAACTTGAAGACGTTCAATCCGCAATCCGGTGACATGGATAGCACAGTACGCAACGCCATTGCCACTGCTGCACTTGGTTTGTTTGGTTGGCATTTGGTTACCCTTCATAACATTGCAAAGTCTGTTGATGTTCTTGTGGAACAGATGACAGTCAGTAACAATCGTATTGAACGCCTTGAGAACTTTGTTTATTTCAAGGAGCCTCCCAATGCCGAAAAACCCTAAGCCTGGTGCTTCTGCTGCTTATTATGCCAAGAACCCAAAGGCAGCAGCAAAGAAAGCAGCATACCAACGAAAACTGAATAAGGATCCTGTTGTGAAGAATGCCTCGGAGGAGCGATGGACGGAACGTCGCCGCCGGGGCATTGCTAGCAAAGGAGGTCCTGATCTTAGCCACACAAAGAAGGGTACGATGGTCTTGGAGTCACCCAAGGCCAATCGTGCTAGGAATGGTCACAACGGCAAGAGTACCAAAAAATGAACAAAGGAAACGCCAAGCCCCCTGGGCTGTATGCCAACATGAATGCCCGTAAGGCAGCAGGCACCAGTCGTCCGAAGAGTAAGAGCACCGTCTCTCCAAAGGCGTATGCTAACATGAAAGCAGGATTCCCCAAAAAGAAAAAGTAAGAGACCCACTGAGCACCTAACCTCATGCTCGAAGCGCCTGCGGATTACTTATTCAATTTGCTTGCCATGAACTCCTCTGAAGCAAAAAGAATGTGGAGGGCTGCCATTAAGGAACAGTGGGACAACCGCTGTGCCTACTGTGGCTCTGATCATAACCTGACTCTGGACCACATCCATCCCAAAACCAAAGGAGGATGCGATCGTACGTCAAACGTTGTCCCGGCTTGCCGTAATTGCAACCAGTCCAAGGGAAGTAGCCAGTGGTTATCCTGGTTTCTTAGTACCGACAATTTTGACATCGTTCGCTGCAACAAGATTCTTTCCTGGACTAGCCCTTAACATAAAAACTTTTAAGTTATCATCATGACTACCACTGCTGACAGCACCACTTACGGCTCCATCAGTAACGCCCCTGGCAAGCGTACTGAGAACCAACAGACCAACAAGGCCCACACCACGGCCAACGTGTCTGGTGGTACTACGACCACGACCACGATCACTGCCTCCTACGGCACCACGGCTACTGCTGTGGCAGCCAGTGCCACCGTGGATGCTGCCGAGACTGCCATCCGTACCGTGCGTCGTGCTCGCACCAACCCCAGCACCCTTCCTACTGCCAAGGTTACCGGCACTGTGACCCGTAAGGAGACCGGCGCCATTGCTACCTTCGGCACCCGTGTGAACGGTTCTGGTTACACCCCAGGCACCTACACCAACGTTGCTCTGAGTGGTGGTTCTGGTTATGGCGCTACTGCCGACATCACCGTTGGTACTGCTGGTGTTGGTACAACTGTGACCGCTGCCACCCTGAACCGTCCTGGTCAGTGGTACACCACTAGCGATACCCTGTCCTGCCAACTGATTGGTGCTGGCACCCTGTTCGCTCTTCCTGTTGCTACCATTACCCAAGGCTGATTATCATGGCTCCTAAGAAACCTACCGTTACCAGCAGCAGCACCCGCTCTGCTCGTGTTAAGGGTGGCAGCAACCCTGTGGTAACCAAAGGGGAAGCCCGTACTCGTGCTGCCCGTACGTCCCTTGGTCCTGCCCCTAAGCAGCGTCCGATGGCAACTGGTGGCACCAAAGGCCCCCTTCAGGGCGGCACCCGTACTGCAAGTGTGGCAAAACCTTCCGGCATAACCATGTCCGGTGATCGTGCAGCTGCCATCAAAGGTGCTGGCAATCCTGCTGGTCCTCGCGCACCGAAGCCTGCCTTTGGTCCTGTCCCCACAGCAACCGAAGCCCGTACTGCCCGCAATGCTGCCAACCGTACGGCCAAAGGCTACGGAATGCCTGGCAAGGTTGAAAGTGGTCTTCGTCGGGCGGCTATGACCGCTGCCCGTGTTGGTCGTGGCCTTACGCCTGCTGGTGTTGCCTACGAAACCCTGAAGGCTCGTCCTACCGCCGCTGGTACGCTTCCTCCTGGCAAGTTTGCTAATGCTCGTGACCTGGCATTTGCCAAGGCCAAAGGCATTAAGGGCAGTCCTGTTCTTGGTGCTAAGAAGTCTGTTGCTGCTTCCTTTGACTCCGCTTTTGCTGCTGCTCGCAAGGCAGGCAAGAGTGGCTTCACCTTCAAGGGCAAGAAGTACAACACCAAGATGGCGTAAGATGGCACCCGCAAAGAAGAAGGGGGTGTCCCTTTCTTTGGGTCGTGGTGAGAAAAGCCCTAAGGGTGGCCTCACCGCAAAGGGTAGGGCCAAATACAACGCTGCAACCGGCAGCAATCTGAAAGCCCCTCAGCCGGAAGGAGGACCTCGCAAGAAGTCCTTCTGCGCCAGGATGGGTGGTAACCCAGGCCCGATGAAAGACAAGAACGGCAAACCAACCCGCAAGGCCCTCGCCTTACGTCGTTGGAAGTGCGGTTAGCGTAACGTCACGCCTAAGACATCTGGGAGGCTCTGCAAGGGGCCTCCTTTCCCATTATGGTACATTCCCCCCAACCATGACCAAAACGCCTCACAGCGCCTCACAGCCCCCTATGGTGGATTACGAGCAGAAACTCAAGAACGACTTTTCTCTCTTTCTCCGCCTTTGTTGGAAAAGCCTGGCCCTACCACCACCCACCAGGGCACAGCTTGCCATGGCCCGCTACCTTCAACACGGTGGCAGCCGCATTATGCTTCAGGCCTTCCGTGGTGTGGGCAAGTCTTGGATTACGGCTGCCTTTGTGCTGTGGGTGCTGTTCTGTGATCGGGACAAGAAGATCCTTGTGGTCTCTGCCAGTAAGCAACGAGCCGATGACTTCAGCATCTTCTGCCAACGGTGCATCCTGGAGTTTGATTGGTTGGCACACATGCGACCACAGGATGACGACACCAGATGGAGCCGGGTGTCCTTTGACGTGGCCGGTTGCAAACCAGCCCAAAGCGCCTCCGTGAAGTCTGTTGGTATCACGGGTATGCTTACCGGATCTCGTGCTGACCTGATCGTGGCCGACGACATTGAGACACCAAACAACAGCGCCACCGACATGATGCGAGAGAAGCTCCTTCAGTTGGTGACGGAGTTTGAATCCGTCCTAACACCAAAACCAACCAGTCGTATCGTGTTCTTGGGTACACCACAGAACACCTTCAGCATTTATCGTACCCTTCACGAACGCAAGTACATCCCAATGGTGTGGCCTGCGAGGTATCCAAAGAACCTTGTCGGCTATGAAGACACCCTGGCCAAGGATCTGCTTGCCGACATCCGACGTGAGGGCATCAGCAACCTAGCCTGGAAGCCTACCGACAGCCGCTTCTCCGAAATCACCCTTCTGGAACGCGAGGGCAGTATGTCTCGCAGCAACTTTGCCCTTCAGTTCCAACTTGACACCACCCTCAGTGATGCCCTGAAGTTTCCTCTGAAGCTGAGTGACTTCTCCGTGCTACCCTTGGACCTAGCAAAAGGCCCTAGTGACATCATCTGGGGTGCTGACAAGGAGACCGTGTTGGATCTGCCTGCTGTTGCCCTGCCTGGTGACAAGTGGCACAGACCCAAGGCCGTGTCTGAGTTCGTCCCTTACGGGGAAACCATCGTGGCTCTGGACCCATCAGGCCGAGGAAAGGACGAAACGGTGGCAGTCATCCTAAGCCAGATCAACGGCTTCATCTTTCTCCGTGACATCTTTGCATCACAAGAAGGCTACTCAGACACCACCCTCAGAGAAGTCCTACGCCGTGCCAGACACTACGGTGCTACCACCTGCCTGGTGGAAAGCAACTTCGGTGATGGTATGGTGGTGGAACTCCTGAAGAGACACGCACAGGAGATGAAGATTGGTATGTCCTTTGAGGAGGTCCGTAGCAACACCATGAAGGAAGCACGGATCATTGACACCTTGGAGCCAGTCTTGAACCAACACAAACTCATCATTGACCAGCGACTCATCAGCTGGGACTACGAGAGTAACCAAGACATGGCACCAGAGGATCGCCTACCACGGATGCTGGCCTACCAGCTCACCCGCCTCTGCCGTGAGAAAGGAGCCGTACGCCATGATGACCGTGCCGATGCCCTGGCCCTTGGTGTGAAGTACTTCCTTGACATCCTAGCCATCAGTGCTAAGGAAGCCATGATCGCCCGCAAACGGGACGATTGGAACGTCATGCTCACCGCCTTTCTGGACAGCCCACAGGAGGCCACAGATGCCCTTGTCTTAGGCACCTCTTTCCGGGATATCCAACAAAGCCAAAACTCAATCCCCACCTGGACCTAGCGGGGGGTCTACTATCTTACGGGAAGGGGGGAACCTACGGAGGGGGGATGGGAAACACACAACCAAAAGGAAGAGAACACCAACCTTAACGTGTCTTCAGTTAGTTATTGTTAGCAGCGAAGCCACAGACAATAAAGACTGAAGATAACGATAAGGGTGTGATTACTACTAGTAATAAAAAGAAATAAAACACAGAATAAATCGCAGTCTAAAACGTGTCTAAAACGTATCATGACACGCTACAGCTGTAAGGCAAGGCCTTGGTGGATAACTACTGCCCAGCTTTTCTTTACTACTATTACTACTATTACCGCTATGTCTGAGTATGCTACCTATGTTCTCAAGTTAAAAGAAGATAGGTATTACGTTGGTAAGTCTGCTTATTTAATGAAACGATTGCTTCAACATTTTAATAGTGGTGGTGCTAAATGGACTCAGTTGCATAAGCCTGTTGCTGTGTTGGAAGTTCATGACGATGACCTTGAAAGAGAGCTAACATTAAAATACATGAAAATGTATGGTGTATCTGCTGTAAGAGGCTTTGCTTGGTGTCAAGTTAACTTCACCAAACGCCAAGACTATTTACTTACTGAAGCGTTGAAAATGTTTTCACAGTTGTAAACCAAAGATACCACAGCTATGCCATCACGTCTGTGTGTTGGTATTCCTGTGGTTTCTTACTCCAACCACAATCACCCCACTGATGTCTCAGACACACTCAGCCAAGCTTATCAGCATCACACCAAAGGCAGAAGAACTTATCGCCTACTGTGCCAGAGTCAGTAATCCTAAGAACCAGGAGAACCACGACACAGCACCTAGGCTGCTACGGTATTGCATCACCAATGGTCACTGGTCTCCTTTTGAGATGGCTAACATGGTGGTGGAGGTGAGCACCACTAGGGCCATAGCACCACAGATCCTTAGGCACCGTAGCTTCTCCTTTCAGGAGTTCTCTCAGCGGTATGCCGAGGTAACCCTAAGACCAGAGCTACCAGAGATGAGACGACAAGACACCAAGAACCGTCAGAACAGCACAGATGATCTTGGTGATGATGTGGTGAGTCGGTGTGATGCTCTTACTGCCAGCAGCATCGCTGTTGCCATGAAGACCTACCAAGACCTACTCAGCATGGGTGTGGCTAAGGAGTGTGCCAGAGAGGTGTTACCGTTGGCTACGCCTACTAAGCTGTTCATGAATGGGACCATCCGTAGCTGGCTCCACTATGTGAACCTCAGGTGTGGGAATGGGACACAGAAGGAACATCGGGTGATTGCTGAGCAAGTCAGGACCATCATGCAAGAGCAGCTGCCCTCCGTTGCTTACGCGATGTGGCCGCAGTTGCAGTGGCAGCAGGATGACTATGTGGCCGTGAGAGAGGGCTGAGAGGGCCTGGAAGGGCTGTGTGGGGGTTGGTGGGTGTCCTTGGAGGGTCCCTTCGGTTAGGAGGGCTTCCAGGGGCATCCTGGTGGGTCCTGTGAAAAATGACAGAAATTTCTCAGGTGGTTACGCCTGTGCGTCGGCGGCCCAATCCCCCCATCGGGGTACCCCCTGGCCAAAAAACAAGCCCGCCCGCCCGGTGTCTGTCCAATCCGCGCCATGGTCCTGTCCAATCCGTGTCCAATCCGTTGGCCAACCCAGTCACAGCAAGCGATCTCGGACCTTGCGTACCTGCTGAGAGAACAGGTACGCGGACAATCGGTACCCATAAGGCACCATACCCCGGTTAATCGGTGGGGATTAGGTGGGATAGTTGTGCAGGTATTATCTGCATATGATCTGCATATGCTCTTTTTATCTGTTCACCCTTGCCCTTTGTTAAGCTTTGTTACAGGTCCTTGCCAGCCCTGCCAACCTTGTGACTACAATGAGCTAGTCAACCACCGACAAACAAATGACCGAACACCGCGCCGCCCACATTGCCTGGCTCAAGCATCGCCTAGCCACTGAGGCAATGGACGATTGGACCCGTTGCCAGGTACTGGCTGCCCTCAGCCTGGCTCAAGGTTAAGAGTTGCAACAAACGGGCCCAACTCGGGCCCAACCCTGCCTAAGCTAAGCAAGCCAACCATCACAAACCAAGCCCATGACAGCCCCAACGTTCGAAGTCCAGACCTATCAAGGAGATTTACCGCCAGTTAGTTGTGGCCAAGTGTGGCATCCACTCAACCCATCCTAAGGAGAATTGATCATGGCTCGCGCAGTGACCCGCAACATTTCTGGCATGTTGCAGCTAGCCTCACAAGCCGACATCCTGTCAGGCCTTGACTGGTACAAACGTGCCCACAAACTAGGTGTGAGGCTGATTCACGCCTACGATGGACTGACACTAGGGCAAGCTGTGGGGGTGATCGCTGCCCTCAGTCCGAACAACAAGTGGACGCGTAACTGTGTTGACGCTGAGGCGATGATCAAGGCATGGCATATGGGCACCGACCCTATGGGCGTCAAGGTGTGCACGTTCAATCCTAACAAGGCTAAGGCGGCTGCTATCCTTGCCCTCACTGCTGACGATCTGGAGACTGACACTATCGCTGAGATCCTGAACGGTCGCAAGGTAGTTGCATTTTACAGATCAATTATGGGCGATCCTGATGCTGTTTGCGTCGATGGTCACGCCTACGCTGTTTGGATTGGCGAGCGTATCCCAACAACTCAGACACCTAGCATAGGTGTTAAGTTGTACGCTGATATTGCCAGAGCCTACCAGCTGGTAGCTAAGCGTAGCTATGAACTCTGCGGAACCACACTAACACCGACCCAGGTCCAAGCTGTTACCTGGGTAACGTATCGGCGCCTGCTAGGTTACAACTAATCCACCCTATCCTACGGAACCATGATCACCGACCCCATCAAGCGTCTCAACTCTGAGATTGAAACTCTCCAACACTTTGTAGATTTTGGATGGTATCTTGACGCGCCAGCCGATAAGATCCGCGCTAAGGTTGCCATCCAGAATCTTAAGGAGCTGGTCTTCATGCTCCAGAGTGTGTCCCAATGATCGCCCTTAATGCTTGTCTGCTAGTCCTACTTGTGGGGCTGATCAGATACCGCAACCACCTGATGCGGTGAGGGTAACTAACCAGCAAGCCACCCTATGGTGGCGAGAATCAGGACAGAACCTAACAAAGTGTTTGAACCTGGCAGTAGCCTACGCGCTACGGATTGAAAGGGATAAGGTTAGGGCAAGTAAAAAAGTAAGTGTTAAGTACTACTACAACAGTAAACTAAGATACGACTAGCCCCTTAGGGGGCTTTTTTTTGTGCCAACTTCTCAGTAGTACAAACGTACTGCCAGCCCTCACAAGCCTCCGATGAGACCCAGCGAACCCTAATCCATTTCTGTGCTATGATTCCAAGGCCCACCACCCCAATGAGGAGGAACCACCATTGTGACCACCAAAGCACCAGAGCGTCCCGACAACGAGGACAGTGACCCTCGCCAGGTCATGTTTGGCAGGATCCTTGCTAAGATCAAGTATGGGGGCAGCGATGCCCTCAGCACCGCCGAACGGCTTGCTGTGGTTGAGATCTTCCGGGCAGCAGCCATCACGGCTGACAAGCGGGTGATCAAACTGAAAGACGAGATCACCTGTGCTCATCTTGAGTATTGTTATCGTCTTCCAAATACCCTTTGATTGTTTCTTATGACTTTTTCCAAACGATTCCTTACTGCCACAATTGTGTGGTTGTCTGCTCATCTTCCTAGTCCTGCTAAGGCTGAGAGCATCACTGCAACTGTGTATCACCAATGGTACAATGGTCGTCCTGATGCCTGTGGAACGATTTACCGTGACTCGGTGGTTAGTGCTGCCCATGCTTACCTGAGGTGTGGAACCAAGGTCTGGGTTAGTAACCCAAGAACGGGCAAGAACCTCTTGGTTCGTATCACAGACAGGTGTGCGTGTTCTTCTCTTGATCTGAGTTATCGGGCAGCTGTGTTGCTTGGTGTTCCGACTGATGGTATTGCTCGCGTGAGGATTTCTTACTAAGATGACAAGCACCACAAACCAAGGGTTGTATCCAAGCTACTACTATGATTGGATCAACGAGGATTGGCCTTTGTCAAGATTAGCACCGCTTACCTTTGGGATACTGCTTCCCAATCTTTATCGGTTCATTCAAATCACCAACGAGGAGGATTTTGGGCATGACTGACCAACAACACTCGATCACACCACCGCCTGAGTTGATAAGGCAGTGGTTTAAACAAGCTCACGAATCTGCCGATCCTGACAACCAGCTCTCTTACTACGACTTCATCGCCACCGCTGCCGCCCAATGGGGCGCCGACCAGGAGCTGGAGGCGTGTTGTGAGTGGACGACCGTCTGGATTTCAGCACCCGAAGCGTCCCAACTCCGTGCCGCTCGCCGCCCCAAGCCGCCGAGCTTGAAGGAGCAGGCGCTCGCATTACTGCAACCAGGAGAGCCACGCCTGTTTAACAGCGAAATGCAAGACACCATCCGCCGCGCCCTGGAGGCCCTGGACGATGACTGACCTATCACCCGCTGCTCAGGCGGTGCTGGATGCTGTCTTCGACCACTGGCCAGGTGGGTACAACCACCCCGGAAAGCCGCGATGCGTTGCCGCCGCCCTTCGTGCTGCTGCGGATCAAGCAGCTCCAGAGTTGCCACACTCAGAGTTAGGCGATCCAGAAATACTGAAAGGTATTTGGGGTGAGCGTCGCGCATGTCGCGCCGAACTCCTCGCCATCGCCGCCGAACTGGAGGGAAAATGACTGACATCCACTACGAATGGGAGCTGCAAGATGCTGAAAACGAGTGGCAGGCTGGTGGCTCTTGCAACGAGTTAGCTGATGCGCAGCGAGAAGGCACTCGCTATCTCATGGAGTATTTACGAAATGGCGCCCACAAGCTAATCATCAGAGAACATCGAACGCAAGTTGTTGCCGAACTGGAGGGCCAATGACCACCACCACCCCCGACTTTCGCGCATTGTGCGCCAAGGCTTTGCATTTCCTTGAGCCGATAAATACGGTCGGAACACTCATTTTGACTGATGAAATCAAAGCAGCCCTAGCCACCACACCGCCGGAGCCGCCGCCGCCGTACTGGCCGACAAAAGGAGAGGTGATTCAACTCGCCATGGATACTCGGCTGTGTCGCTTCCAGGCCACTGCCGGAGATCCTATCCAGTACGAAATGACCGAGGCACAACTTATTGCTTTTGCCCGCGCCGCCCTTGAAAGGTGGGGCAAATGACCACTGATGCTTCCCTTTCCACAAGCCTCAAAACCAGTCTGGCAGTGGCTTCTCAGCTGCAAGGTTTGCTCACCTTCCGGCAGATGCGTAAGCTCTGCAAGCACCACAGGATCAGACAATACAGCTATCTTGCAAAGGATGAGATGGCAATGATCATTGCTTTGGATATGATCAACAAACTCTCACGAAAACACCATGTTTCCAACCGTAAGCGCACTAAGGTATGATGATCTGCTGAGAGAACTTCAACTTCTCTCGGTTGATTATTGCACCGAACTTGGTGGTAAGATCAATGCCCACATTGACGTGCTTGCCATGGCTGATGTTGATGAGGATGGGAATGAAACCCCAACCGCCGATGTCCATCCTGCTAAGCTACTGAGGGCACAGCTGGGCCTTGAGGGGGCTGAGGGTGAGGTTGAGCTGATTCAAAAGCTGATCAGCGTTATCAGCAACATCATCACGATCCGCAAGGCTCGTTACTGTGTGTTTGATTCCCTTTCCATTACCCAGGAGATCACTGACTGATGGCAACAAGTGAGCAACTCGATCGACAGTTTCGTCGAGAACTTGAAGCAAAACAGGAAGGCATGACTCGTCTGGCTGAACGCACAAGGGCAGCTGAGGACAGGAGTTATGCCAGCAGCACGGTGTATGGAACCAGTCTGATTAAGCATGGCCTTGGTGCTATTGCTAAGGAGATTGGTGACAAGGTTGCTCTGATTGATAATGGACAAGCAGCTGCCTATGCAGAGGCTGTGGTCCTGATCAAGGAGACTGATCCTTATGTGCTTGCTGTCATTACTGCCAAGACACTCATTGATGGTCTTGGTAAGTGTCGTGGGTCTGCTGATCCTACCTACGTCAGCATCACCACCATGATTGGCACCAGGGTGGAACAGCAGCTGATGCTGGACAGCTTTGAGACACAGAACAAGGACTTGTTTCGCAACACCGCTGACAACATCCATGCCCACAAGGGCTATGGGTACAAGGTCCAGCGGTATCGTGCTGCGATGAGGAAGAACGACATTGAGTGGCAACTGTGGACCCCTACGATCCGCCATAAGGTTGGTGCGTGGTTGGTTGATCGTCTTGCCAAGGCAACGGGCTGGATCAGCTCCAAGGTGACCTACAAGCAGGGCAAGAAGAGTTCGGTGCTCACCTACCTACCTGAGTTCCTAAGGGCACAGGAGGCCCTCCTGTTGCAAGCTCAGGCCTATTGTGGGTGCCTGTGGCCCATGCTGTGCGAACCCAATGACTGGACCGACCAGCATTCGGGTGGATACCTCACCAACGACATTCGCAAGTTGAGTCGCCTGGTACGGGTACGAGACTATGGGGGGTCTACTATCTTACGGAACAGTAAGGCCCTCGCCATGCTGAACACCCTGCAACGGGTGCCGTATCGGATCAACCCTGTTGTTCTGAGCGTAGCCAACTTCTGTATGGAACACCGCATCAGTGTGGGTAAGTTCCGAGCCGAGGATCCAACACCTCCTCCGCCAAAGCCAGAGCCTTGGGAGACTGCTTCTGAGGAAGACAAGTTAGCCTATCGGAAAGCTCGTACTGAGATTGAAGATAGGAACTCGTTTCTGGCACAGAATAACTACCGAACAATAGAATGCTTGTTTGTTGCGAACAAGTATCAGGGTGATCCATTTTGGATTCCATGGAGCTTTGACTACCGTGGACGATGCTATCCAATTCCCACAAGCCTCAGCCCGCAGGGAACGGACTTTGAAAAGAGTTTGTTTCTCTTTGAGGAAGAAGGCTTGGTGGTTCAGTGGTGGTTAGCCTTTCAGGTTGCTACTACCTACGGATTGGATAAGGCTACAATGGATGATCGTCTGACTTGGACCTATGCCAATCATGCCCTAATCAGCAAGATTGCTAGTGATCCAAAAGGCATGATCAATGAGTGGTCCGTAGCAGAGGAACCCTGGTGTTTCTTGGCTGCGTGTCTTGAGTATTATCACTGCATCATTGTTGGTGATAAGCTTACCTCTGGTCTTCCTATTGCTGTTGATGCTACTTGTTCTGGTCTTCAACACCTCTCTGCCCTTACACTTGACCGCACGGCAGCTGAGATGGTCAATGTTGTCCCAACAGCCAAGCCTTCTGATGGCTATCTGATTGTGGCTAACAAGGCCAAGGAGAAGATACCAGAGCATCTGCATCAGCACATCACCAGGAAGGTAACCAAGAGGACCGTGATGACAACACCCTATGGTGTGACTCGTCACTCTGCTCGTGATTACATCCGACAAGAGCTTCGTGGTGTGTCCCTTGAGAAAGGTGAACTCACCGAGATTGTGAAAGCAATCTATGACTTCGGTGTTAAGGAGATCTTCTCTGGTCCTGTGCTTTGTATGAACTTCATCCAAGGGGCAGTGAAAGAGCAGATCAAGTCTGGCAAGGAGGTTATTGAATGGGTGACACCTTCTGGATTTCCTGTGGTTCAAAACCTAAGGATCACACAAACAGAACGGATTGCCACCAAATTGCTTGGCACAACACTCACCGCAAACATCGCTAAGCAAGAGCCAGGACCAGTGGACATTGATCATCACGTCAGTGCTTCGGCTCCTAATGTGATCCATTCCTTGGATGCTGCGTTATTGCATTGTGTGTTTGCAGATTGGGATGGTCCCTTCACTGTCATCCATGACTGTGTGTTAGGCCGTTCCTGTGACATGGATCTGATTGCTAAGGCAGTCAGGAATGAGTTCGTGTCGATTTACAGCCAGCCTGTTCTTAGGAATTGGGCTGATCAGATTGGTGCTATCTTTGATGAGAGCATCATGAAAAACACTTTGGACATCAATGATGTTCAAGCTTCCCCTTACTTCTTTTGCTAATGAGTCCCGCTGAAAAGCTTGCCTTCGTGGCAGAGTTTGCTTCTGACTACGAGTTGGATCTTGAGATTACTGGTGTGCTGTTTGAACAGTTCTCCGAGTACCAGAAGGATGAGCCTGAGCTGACCTTTGAGCAGTTCGTTAAGGATGAGTTCGTTGCAGCTGCTTGGATGTGCTGTGCTGCCTCTGGTGGTGGTGTTCAGGAATGCACCGAAGCTGCTGAGCAAGTTATCGAGGCATTCGAGTGATTAACTTCGAGGAACTGACTGCTGCCTACGGCTTTTCCTATGAGGAGGGTCTGGAAATCATGCGGTGGTATGATGAAGACCTCGGGGACACCCCTGAGAGCCTCCTTGCGCTATTCCGTGAGCATGAGGACCTTGTGGCCAGCACCAACATCACCGATCTTCTTGCTACCTCATGAGCGACAATCGTTTCGTCTTTGCCACCACCCTTGAAGGCTACATCAACGCCTTGGTTCCCAGTGGTAAGTTCAACAACTGCTCCATTGGCTTCCGTATTCCCGACGAACTTATTCCTAAGTTTGACGAACAGTACGAGAATGCCTTGGAGTGGGGTAAGAACAAGCTAGCTGGAAAGCGTAGCACAGCAGAACTTCCCAAATGGGATGAGTCTGGCTTTGTGAAGCTGAGCTATGGTGGTGACAGCAACAACCCGATGTTTCCTTGGGTGGATACGGATGGTCAACCCATTCCTCTGACCACTCAGATCTGGAAGGGTACGAAGGTTCGCCTCATTGTTGATGTTAAGCCGTATGTCTTCACGACCAAGATTGGCCTATCGTTCAAAGTCAAGGGTGCCCAAATCATCTCCTTATCCTCAGGGAATGGGTATGACTCTGGTGACATCAGCGATGATGATGTGGTTGCTATCTTTGGTTCCGTTGATGGGTTCAAGGTAGGCAGTCCCAACTTCCAGCCTGCTCCTACGGAAACAGCTGACGATCTTCCCTTCTGATGGCGGGCTACCGGAGCCGCCTTGAAGAAAGGTTGGCCCGGTGGTTGGAGCTTAATGATGTTTCGTTTGAATATGAAACTCTTAAGCTCTCTTACACTATCACCGCAAAGTACACCCCAGACTTTGTTCTCCCCAATGGAGTGATACTGGAGGCAAAGGGTTACTTCAAGCCTGTTGATCGTCGCAAGATGTTAGCAGTGAAACATGATAACCCTGAGCTTGACATCCGTTTTGTCTTTCAAGCCCCACACAACACACTTTCCAAGGAAAGCAAAACCACCTATGCTATGTGGGCCGACAAGAATGATTTCAAGTGGTGTGCCTCTTCCGATATTCCCCTCTCTTGGATTGAATGAAAAACGCTGAGTCAGTGTTCATACGCCATGAACCCTGTCCCTCATGCAGTAGTAGTGATGCGCTCGCTCGTTACCAAGCGGGCGATGCGTATTGCTTTTCCTGCGGGTACTACGAACATGGTGATGGATCGGTTCTCTCTTCTCACAAGCCTCGCACAATCATGGACTATTCTGGGGACATCATTCCCCTTCGTAAGCGGGCCATCTTTGAAGATACCTGCAAGAAGTTCAATGTCAGGTTTGACACTACTTCCCAATCACTTCGGTTTCCTTACTGCAATTCCTCAGGACAGGTGATTGCGTTCAAGGAAAAGACTGCTGCCAAGGACATCTCTTGGAAAGGCAAGAACGAAGAACATCAACTGTTTGGCCAGCAGTTGTTTGGTGGTGGCAAGACTCTTGTCATTACTGAGGGTGAGGAGGACGCCATGAGCGTCTGGCAGGCCCGTCCTAATTGGCCAGTTGTCAGTGTTCCCAATGGTGCCAACGGTGCCAGGAAGTCACTGGAGAAGCAACTGAAGTGGGTGTTGGAGTTTGATGAAATCATCCTGTTCTTTGACAACGATGGTCCTGGCCAGGAGGCAGCACAATCGTGTGCTTCCCTCTTCCCACATGAGCGGGTGTTCATCGCCCGCACTGACCAATACAAGGATGCAAATGAAGCATTAGTTGCAAAGGACCAAGACGCCATCAGGCAAGCAATCTGGAACAAACGACAGTTTGCCCCAAAGACCGTCATCGACGGAACTGATCTCTTTGAGATCGCTAGTCGCCCCCTGGCTGGTCGGGACGCTAGTTGGCCTTTCAACAGTCTTAACGCCGTTACTGGTGGTCTTAGACTCAGAGAACTGGTCACAGTCACAGCAGGCTCAGGTGTCGGCAAAAGCACACTCTGCGGAGAAGTAGCTCAGGGGTTGGTTGACCAGGGCCATAAGGTGGGCTACATTGGACTGGAGGAGGGCCTTCAACGGACCGCCTTACGTCTCATGTCCGTCAAGGCCAACAAACCACTCCACATCAGCAATGACATCCCACAAGAGGATTTCCGCCAAGCGTTTGATGCTTCCGTTGGCTCTGGCCATGTTTTTCTTCGTGACGGCTTTGGCTCCGTGGATCCTGAGGCTATTCTGAGTGACATTCGCTTCATGACCATGGCAAAGGGTGTTAGGTGGGTCATCCTTGATCACCTCAGCATCCTTCTGTCTGGTAATGATTCGGGGGACGAGCGCAAACTCATTGACGTTACCATGACCAAACTCCGCAGCTTTGTTGAGGAGACTGGTATTGGTATGATTCTCATCAGCCACCTACGCCGACCACAGAATGACAAAGGACACGAAGACGGAGGAAAGGTTTCCCTCGGACAACTCAGAGGGTCCCATGCCATTGTCCAGTTATCTGATCTGGTTATCGCTATTCAACGAAACCTCAGTGCTGGAGAGAGTCACTCAGAGCTGGTTGTATTAAAGAACCGATTCAATGGAAAGACAGGCCCTGCTGGATTTGTTAGCTACAACGGAGACACAGGTCGCATGTTGGAAGATGCAACTCCAATGTTCAAACAACGAGACACCAATGCCACAACCCCAGACAACTATGACTTCTGAACGACAACCAGGCTATCACAACACAGTTCGATGTTTGACGTGTGACAATGAGGAGTTCTTCTTCAGCAGAATGATTCCCACTGGCATGTTCTGCACGAGCTGTGGTCGCCCTGATGTGATCACTGAGACCACATTTGCTGCCGAGGAAGGTCCGTGGGACTGAGGTTGCTGTTTGACTGTGAGACCAACGGCCTGCTGCGTAAGCTCAGTGTCGTCCATTGCATTGTTGCGATGGATCTGGATACCAAACAGATCTTTCGTTTCAACGATCAAGGTGGTGAAGACAGTGTGACCGCAGGGGTAACGCTTCTTCTGGAAGCAGACGAGCTGTGGGGCCACAACATTGTTGGCTACGACATCCCTGCTCTTCAACAGATCTATCCCTTCTTCCAGCCAAAGGCCACCACCTTTGACACCCTGATCATGTCTCGGATGTTCTTCTCTGACATCCTTGCTCGTGATGTGCGAAAGCGTCCAGCAGCAATGCCTGGGCAGCTCTTCGGACGCCACAGCCTTGAGGCCTGGGGCTACCGCCTCACCGAATACAAGGGTGAGTTTGGTAAGACCACAGACTGGTCTGACTGGTCACAGGAGATGGAGGACTACTGCGAGCAGGATGTTCACGTCAGCATGAAACTTGTGCAGCTGTTCACCCCTAAGTTGAACGACTACCAAGATTCTATTCGTCTGGAACATGACCTTGCCCGGATCATGGCAAAGCAGGAGGCATCTGGTTGGCCCTTTGATGTTAGGGCAGGTCAGCAGCTTGAATCAACTCTCCGAACAGAGATGGATCAGCTGGCTGGTCAGATGATGGAGACCTTTCCCTATGTGGATGGTGGCCAGATGACTCCCAAACGTCCTAACCAGACCAAGGGATACTTCAAGGATGCACCGTTCACCAAACTGAAGGAGTTCAACCCAACCAGCCGTCATCATATTGGCTGGGCCTTCATGACCTGGACAGGATGGAAGCCGGATCAGTTCACCGATACTGGTACTCCTAAGATTGACGAGGGCATCCTCATGGGTCTTGATACCCCAGAGGCAACCACCTTTGCTCGCATCTTGGAACTCCAGAAAGGGGTAGGGCAGCTCAGTGATGGGGCAAACGCATGGCTTAAGATGGTGACTCCTCAGGGAAGGATCCATCACCAGTGTATGCTTGCAACCAACACGGGTCGCAACGCCCACAGCAAACCAAACCTCGGACAGGTAAGCAGTGATCCAAGATGCCGTGCGCTTTTTTTGCCTGGTAAGGGAATGCGACAGGTCGGTGCTGATGCTTCTGGCCTTGAACTTAGGATGCTTGGTCATTACCTTGCCTATTTTGATGGGGGGTCTTTCGCTGACGTTGTTGTTAATGGTGACATTCATCAACAGAATGCAGACCGAGTTGGATGCACGAGAAAGGCTGTCAAGTCTCTCACTTACGCATTCATTTACGGTGCTTCCGACAAAAAGATCGGGCTCACTATGGACAAGGGTTTGGGTGATGCGGAAGCCCTAAGACTTGGTAAGGACATTCGTAAGAAGTTCCTTGCTGCCATTCCTGGTCTTGATGATCTTCTCACTGCCGTTAAGAAACGAGCAGAGGGTGATGTCCTGATTGGTTTGGATGGTCGGCCCATTAAGCTTCAAGGTAAGAAACACGCTGCTTTGAACTATCTGCTTCAGAGTGCTGGTGCTATCGTTTGCAAGCGATGGAATGTGATTGCCTATGAGTCACTGACCAAACTAGGATACAAGTGGGACATTGATTACCAATGGCTTGGCTGGATCCACGATGAAATTCAATTAGCCGTCCTTCCACACCTCGTCAATGACTTCAAGTTCAATCTCGAATGGTCAATCGTCCAAGCCGGTGAGTACTACAAACTCAGAGTCCCACTCGCCTCCGAAGCGAAAGAAGGGGCATCGTGGGCAGACTGCCATTGACCTTAGGGTTGATGCTGATTTCTTTGCCTACCGTTCCTGTCAGGTCAATGAGGAGGAACTTGATTGGGGTGAAGACATCATCACGATTGTCAGCAATCTGGATGAAGTAATCCGAACCTTTGAGCAGGACATCAGCAACCTCAGGTCACAGTTTGACACAACCAATGTCACCCTGTACTTTTCTGACACCAAGAACTTTCGGAAGACGGTTGATCCTGAGTACAAAGGCAATCGCACCAAGCGTAAGCCTGTTGGCTATCGTAGGCTGCTTGATTGGTGTCGGCAGCATTATGATACCGTAACCATTCCTAACCTTGAAGCTGATGATGCTCTTGGCATTCATTGCCACAATGATCCTTCTCACTTTGTTCTGGTCAGTCCCGACAAAGACATGAAACAGATCGCTTGTCGGTTGTTCAATGGAAAGGAAGAGGTCACCACCACCAAGGAACAGGCAGACTACTGGTTCTGGACCCAGTGCCTCACAGGAGACCCTGTGGACGGCTACAAGGGTGTGCCTGGTATTGGTGCCAAGGGTGCTGAGAAGCTGCTCGTAGGGGCACAGGGGAAGGAGTGGGAGGTGATCAGAGGTGCTTATGAGAAGGCAGGTCTTAGTGAGGATGATGCCATCCGTAATGCTAGACTTGCCAGGATCCTTCGCCCTACTGAGTACAACTTCACAATCAAACAACCCATCCTGTGGAACCCACCTATTTTGGACTCCTCGCAGTCCTAGTTGCCCTGTTCATTGTTTCTCCAAACATTCTGCGGTACCTTGATCTTCAAGTGACTGCGCTTCCAACACGGATTGCTTCCCTATGGTTCCAGCTTACGATTGGTATGAGGCTTTGGTTTGACAGACAATCCTTTCACCAAACCAGATTGGGGCAGTTTTTCAGGCAACGACAACTCAAAGCAATCATGAAAAACCCAGCCTACAAAGAGTTTTTCGACCATGAGTAAGTACGATCCAGCTCATTACCAGCAAGGAAAGATTCAGGTTTGGGACTTCATTGTTGACCAAGATCTTGACTTCCTATCTGGTAACATCATCAAATACATTTGCCGAGCAGGCTACAAACCCCACGAATCAGAACTCGATGATTGGCTTAAAGTCCGCGCCTACGTTGACCGAAAAATCAAAGCCATTGGTGATGCCCAGCCTCCTCACTCAGGCTATCCTGTTCCGACAGGCGATGGAACAACCAGTGGCCAGTGTCGATGAGAATGTCCACGAACTTCAACACGAACTGATTTGTGAGGAATACAACGAGTTTCGTGATGAGTATGAGGCGGAACTCTATGGTGGCTCTCTGGAGAACCAACTCAAAGAACTAGCAGATCTCGTCTTTGTCTGCTACCAGTATGCCGCTGCTCGTGGCTGGGACCTTGACTCGGCAATGAACCGTGTCTTCCGCTCCAACATGAGCAAACTCGTGGATGGCAAGCCCCTCCGCCGCGAAGATGGTAAGGTTATGAAGGGGCCAAACTATGAACCACCTATCCTTGAGGATCTTCTCTGATTATGAAAACGCCCAATGTTATTGCCCGCACGGGTCGTGTCCAGAACTGGATCAATGATCCTACCAGTCGTCTTCCCGTGTCCTGCACCGTCTTTGTGGTTCAGGATAGCATGGAGGGTCCTGATGGGATTGAGTCCTCCTGGCGTTTTGTTTCCCACGCACTACGCAATGGTGCTGGTGTTGCTGTTCACCTCAGCAACCTACGTCCCAAGGGTGATGAGAATGGAAAGGGCCTGACGGCTTCCGGTCCAGTCTCCTTTGCCCGCATTTATTCTGCTCTCAATGAAACACTCCGCCGAGGTGGGCACTACAAGAACGGTGCTGTGGTATGTCATCTGGACTTCGATCATCCTGATGCTCTTGAGTTTGTCAATGCTAGCCGTTCTGACCTCCCATGGGTGAAGCGTTGTCTGGATGTTGACCAATACTTCCTTGAGGATGGTAATCCTGAACTGATTGCTGCCACCATTGAAGGCATCAAGCGTGGTGACATCTGGCTGAACAAGATTCGCTATGATGCTGATGGTGCCAGGATTTATGGCAACGTCTGTCTGGAGGTGTATCTGAAGAGCCGTGGCACCTGCTTGCTCCAGCATGTGAACCTAGGTGCTTGCACCAGTGGCAACATCGTTGAAGCCTTTGAGGAGGGCATGACATCTCTTGTGGAGCTACATGGCAAGACTGGTGTTGGTGACACTGGTGAGTATCTGACACCTGAGGTTGATCGTCAAGTTGGTCTTGGCATTCTTGGTTTGGCCAATTTCCTTGATCAGAACGGAGTAACCTACGCCAGCTTCGGTGAAGCTCTTGAGCAGTACCTGACTCACCAACCTAGCTTCAGTGATGCCTACCGCTTGGTATCTCAGTTAGCCCTAGGCATTGAGAAGGCTGCCATCATCGCCCGTAAGGCTGGCATGGTCCGTGCCTTTGCTATTGCCCCCACTGCCTCCTGCTCCTACAACAACGTGGATCTGAGGGGCTTCACAACGGCTCCTGAGATTGCCCCACCCATCTCTCGCAATGTGGATCGTGACAGCGGCACCTTTGGTGTTGATGCCTACCACTACCCTCCTGATATGGAGGTTGCATCCGAGGTTGGCTGGGACAACTACAACAAGGTAGTTGATGGTTTGGTATCACTATTCCGTAGTACCATGCTATTCCATGGCTACTCCTACAACAGTTGGAGTGATGTGGTTACCTATGACCAAGACTTCATTCAGAAGTGGCTAATCTCTCCGCAGACATCCTTGTACTATTCCCTCCAGGTGATGCCTGATGTGCTTTCCAAGGATGATGCGTTGGCTGCCCTTGATGAAGAGTTCCATGAGTTCTTCAAGTTTGATGAGGATCCTCTTGAGGAAGCTCCTCCATCTGATGATCGTTGTATTCCCTGTGGAGAATAATTGTGACTGTTTCGCCCTATGATCAGGTTGTTTCCCGCAAACGCAAATGGACTCCTGTTGCTGTTCAAAAGGGTAACCTAGTTCCTGACTCCGAAGATGCCTTCTTTCGTGCTCTTGCTCTGCGTCATCTGGAGTTGCCTGTCGCTGATTTCCTTCGGCAAGGTCTTGAAAAGGAACTTCCCAAGACTGCTGGTGTTGTTGAGGCTCTCACCTCAAACATCCAAGATGAAGAGCGCCATGATCAGGCCTTCCGTTATGTGGTCGCTGCTCATGGTTCTGATCCGAAGGCAGAGGCAGAAGGAAGTCACATCCTAAGGACCTGGCTTGAGGCACCGGAGCATCCGATCCTTAAGGCAGCTATTCTTGAGAGGAGTGTTTTCTTTGTCCTACTGCCCTTCTACCGATTCAACGGAGACATCGGAGTACGAACCACAGCAGCAGACATCAGCCGAGATGAGCAAACCCATGTTGCCATCCACAGCATGGTCTGCTCCGAGCTTGGCCTCCGGTCCACCCCCAGCCTTAATCGCCTACGTCGAGCGACTGTTGGATGGATGATGGATGGCCTGACCAGTACCGTCAACAAGTACCTCAGCAAGGACTTCTGGATCAGCCAGTCTGATTCCCTGTATGAGCGTGGCAAGGCCCCTGGCCTTTCCGATACTCAGCGGGCTAGGATGCCTGCGTTCTTTGAAGCCAGCAACACTGACCTTCCCCAGTATGGCTAGTGCCTACTTTGATGCCACCGAGATTCCCCTCACAGACGTGGTGGGGGGACGTGTGGATCTTGATCTTCTCATTGAGGATCTTGACCAGAGGTACCCAGACAACTATCCTGACCACGAGATGACCACGTGGGAAGCAGGACGTATGGCTGGTGCTCTTTCTGTCATTCGTTACATTAAGTCAAAACGCAATCCGTAATCATGTGCCTTGCACCTAGTATGCCGTCTGCTCCGGCACCTCCTGCTCCACCCCCGGCTCCTGTGATTCCGGCTGGCACCCAGCCCACCACAGTGAGGCCCACCAAGACCACTCGTGAAAGCATTGCCCAAGCAAGCAAAGGTACTAGCAATCTTGCTATTCCCCTGAGCACTGGTGGTATGGCTCCGATGAAGTCTCCTCTCAGCATTGGTGGTATGAATCCTAATCCAACCAACCTTAGTATTGGTAAATAATAATGGAAAATCAATCTGCCGCAAGTCGTTACGCAAGATTGGCTAGCGACAGAACGATCTTCTTGGATACTGCCAGGGACTGTGCTGTGCTTTCTCTTCCCTATCTCCTCACCCCTACGGGTGTGGTGAATGGACAGAAGCTCGTCACTCCTTGGCAGAGCATGGGCGCCAAAGGCGTTAACGTCATGGCCTCGAAGCTGATGCTAAGTTTGTTCCCAGTGAATGCAACTTTCTTCAAGCTTCAGATCAATGATGGTAAGCTCAGCTTGGACCCATCAATGAGTGCTGCCGTTAAGTCGGAGATTGATCTCTCTCTTTCCAAAATGGAACGAGTGGTCATGCAAAACATTGCCGAATCACAGGATCGTGTGATCCTTCACCAGGCAATGAAGCACCTCATTGTTACCGGGAATGCCCTGGTATTCATGGGAAATAGTGGTGTTAAGTTGTATCCTCTTGACCGTTATGTGGTCGTCCGTGATGGAGAGGGTAACCCCACCGAGATCGTTACTGTTGAAGCTATTGACCGACAGTTCCTGCCACCTGAGTTCCAAAAGAACGCAACCAGGAATGTCAATGATGCCTCCGACAACACCAGTGCTCCTAGCACAGACGTGAGTGTTGGAGAATCAGAAGTCGCTGTGTTCACCTGGGCAAAGCTCATGGATGGACAGTGGCGATGGAAACAAGAAGTGGAAGGGACTATCCTTCCTGACTCCTACGGCAAAGCTCCAAAGAACACAACCCCCTGGCTGCCCCTACGGTTCAACGTAGTGGATGGTGAGGACTATGGTCGTGGTCGTATTGAAGAGTACCTAGGAGACCTGAAGAGCCTTGAGGGCCTGATGCAAGCCATGGTGGAGGGCTCAGCAGCTGCTGCTAAGGTCGTCTTCCTAGTCAGCCCTTCTGCCACAGTGAAGCCCAGTACCCTAGCCAAGGCAGGGAATGGTGCCATCATCCAAGGCAAGGCTGATGATGTTACCGCTGTGCAAGTCAGCAAGCAGGCTGATTTCAGCAGTGCCTACCAGATGATCCAATCACTCACCCAACGCCTCTCTGAGGCCTTCCTGGTGATGTCTGTGCGGCAATCTGAGAGGACCACTGCTGAGGAGATCCGTGCTACCCAGCAGGAACTCAACGAACAGCTGGGTGGAATCTATGGCAACCTCGCTGTGGAACTAGTACGTCCGTACCTGCAACGCAAGTTGTTTGTCCTCCAGCGTTCCAAAGAACTTCCCCAACTACCTAAGGGAATCGTATTCCCAACCATCATTGCTGGTCTTGAGGGCATTGGTCGTGGGCAAGATCGTGAGTCTCTCATGATGTTCCTAAGCACAATCTCACAAGCCTTAGGACCTGAGGCAATGGCCAAGTACATTGATCCTGAGGAAGCAGTTAAGCGCCTTGCTGCTGCCCAGGGCATTGATACCTTGAAGTTGGTCAAGACTGCTCAGGAACGTGATGCAGAAATGCAGAAGATGCAGCAGGCTAACATGTCCAACAACCTCATGGGACAAGCCGGACAACTTGTTAAGGCTCCTATGATGGATCCAACCAAAAACCCTGGCGCTATTGAAGCCCTTCAAAATGTCGTTAACACCGCGCAACAAGCAGGCAGTGGCCAAACCGCAGCTCCAGCAGGACCCCCTGCCCCCCAGCAGTAACGAACTGCCTGCTGCTATTCCCACTCCTGTCAACATTCCATCTGCTTCTGGTCCTAAGGAACAGTTCAAGTATGGTGATGCTAAGGTGACCTCACCTGGCGTTGGCAAAGTTACCATTGTTATCCACTAACTCTCAATGTCTGAAATCATTTTTGATGGCACCGATCCAGATGTGACTGCTAGCCGCGAGGCAACAGAAGCAAAGAATCTGGAGACTGGTAGCAAGATTATTGAGGCCCAAGAATCAGCAAATGAAGAGAAGTATCGTCGCAGTCAGGTTGATTCCGAGGATGCTGGTCAGTATGCTGGAAAGTTCAAGTCTGCTGAGGACCTTGAAAAGGCTTATCTGGAACTACAGAAGAAGCTTGGATCCAAGGAATCTGAATCAGCAGATGAGGAATCAACAAAGGAGACTACCGAAGAATCTTCTGAAGAAACTGAATCAGAAACCAAATCACCTGTTGCTGAAAAGGTTCAGTTTCTGAAGGATGCGTCGGAGGAGTATTACTCCAATGACAATGCTTTGAAACCGGAGACTATCCAGAAACTCAAGGAGATGCCATCTGAGCAACTCATTGATGCTTATCTGGAACTTCAGAAGAGCAATCCAGTAGCCAAGGCACAGCCCTTGTCTGACACTGATGCCCAGTCCATAGTCACTTCCGTGGGCGGGCAAGATGCTTACAATGATACCCTTGCATGGGCTGCTGATAACCTCAAACCTGAGGAAGTCGCAGCCTATGACAATGTGGTGAACAGTGGCAACAAGGATGCTATCTTCTTTGCTGTGCAGGCCCTTAACAATCGTTACAAGGATGCTGTTGGCTTTGAAGGTAAGCGTGTCAGTGGCAACAGGGCACCTCGCCCAGAACCGGGTTTCCGTAGCCAAGCTGAACTTGCACGAGCTATTTCGGATCCACGCTACCGCAATGACCCTGCCTATCGGTATGACGTAGAGCAGAAGCTTGCAAACAGCAATGATCTGATGTAGGAAAAACGGACAATCCAATGCCGGATTTGGGGGCACCTCAGCTGTCGGACCCCCTTTCTCTTGAGGTTTGGGCCTCATAAAAAACCCAGTCATGACTGGAGTATTGGCCCGCTGCGGTGGACACCCAATATGACGGGACTATTGCCTAACAACTGAATACTACCTCCTAGGGGAAAATCCAAACGTTTGGGAACTGATCATAACACACCTACCTACTAAGACCAATGTCTGCAACACCTACCTATCTTGGCCAGAGTAACAAAGCTGGCAGCACTACCGCTCTTTTCCTGAAGCTGTTCACTGGCGAGGTTTACGAGGCCTTCCGTAACAGCACCATCGCCAAGGATCTGGTCATGAACCGGACCCTCCGTGGTGGCAAGCAAGCCCAGTTCATCCACACTGGCCGTATCTCGGCTGGTTACCACACCCCCGGTGTGCCCATCCTGGGTTCCGGCAACCCTGCTGCTGCCGAGACCACCATCGCAATGGACGACCTGCTGGTCGCCAGTGCCTTCGTGGATGACCTCGATGAGGTGATGAGCCAGTATGACATCCGTGGCCCTATCGCCCGTCAAATCGGCCAGAGCCTGGCTGAGTTCTATGATCGTCGCATCTTCCGTGTGCTCGATCGTGCCTCCTCTGCCTCTGCTGCCGTGACCGGCGAGCCTGGTGGTTTCCAGATCAACCTGGGTGCCAACAAGGAGTATGATGCCCAAGCCCTGGTGGACGGCTTCTTTGAAGCTGCTGCCCGTCTTGACGAAGTGGCTGCTCCTAAGGATGGTCGTGTGGCCGTGCTGTCCCCCCGTCAGTATTACGCCCTGATCAGCCAGGTCGATACCAACATCCTGTACCGTGAGTACGGCAACAACCAGGGTTCCATGAACTCCGGTGATGGCCTGTATGAGATCGCTGGTATCAGCATCAAGAAGAGCAACAACATCCCCTTCCTGGGCAAGTATGGTTCCGCCTCTGGCGCCGCCATTGATGCTGCTGCTGTGACCGGCGAGAACAACTCCTACGGCATTGCTTCCAACTTCACCAACAGCTGTGGCCTGATCTTCCACCGTGACGCTGCTGGCGTTGTGGAAGCCATCGGTCCTTCGGTTCAGACCACGGGCGCCGATACCAAGGTGATTTATCAAGGCGACGTGATCGTGGGCCGTCTGGCCTACGGTGCTGGCGCTGTGCGCGTTGGCGTTGCTGGTGCTTTCCGCAACACCTGATAACCAACTCCTAATTAGGAACAAATTAGGCTTTCATTAGGACTCAGCCTATTAAGGGTTGGGTCCTTTTCTTTTAATAACCACCTGTCCGAACAATGACTACCCAACTCCAAGCCATTAACCAGATGTTGGTTGGCATCGGGCAGGCACCAGTGGTGTCGCTCGACATCGCTAACCCAGAGATTGCCACTGCACTGAGTATTCTTGATTCCATGAACCGAGAGGTCCAAGGAGAAGGATGGCACTTCAATACTGAGATCAATTACCCGTTCACACCCGCTGCGAATGGTGAGATCACAGTACCATCCAATGTCCTTCAGATCTCGGACAACAAGAACAGCAACGTGCAAGCATACCAGACCGTCTTGCGTGGTGGCAAACTCTACGATAAAATTGCTCATAGTTTCATCTTCCCTACCGCCAATCCACTCCTATGCGACGTGGTGTGGTTGTTTGACTTTGAGGATCTTCCCCAGGTCTTCCAAGACTATGTTACCCAGAAGGCTGCTAGGACCTTTGCTGGCAGTGTGGTAGGATCCAAGGAGATGTTCCAATTCAACCAAGTGGATGAGGCCCTGCTCAGAGCCAACTGCCTTGCTTATGACACTGACACCTCTGCTGTGAACATCTTTGGTGTTGAAAGTGGTCAGAATTACTATGTCTCCTACACTCCGTTCCGTACGATTGCACGATAATGGCTGCCATCTCTCAGAAAATTCCTAACCTGATCGGTGGTGTTTCCCAACAACCCGACTCAATCAAATACAGCAACCAGCTTCGTGTCTGCGATAACTACTATCCTGATACTGCATCTGGTTTGCTGAAGCGTCCTGGTCTTGGTGGTGTTGCTGCTCTTCCTAATGTGGTAGCAGATGGCACATGGTTCATGGTGTTCCGTGATGACAGTGAGCGGTATGCCATTCAGTTCAGCAAAGCAGGTGCTTTGAAGATATGGAGTGCAAACAATGGTATTCAACAAACAGTGAATGCTGTTGCTGCTGAATCCACAACGTATGCAACCCACACCGACTCAGCCGATCTTGCGATCCTTCAAGTCAACGATTACATCTTTGTTTTGAACCGCAATGTGGCGGTAGCGCAAGGTGCCACCACCAGTGCTGCTCAGACACCTTATGCGTTTGTCACTATTGACACCATTGCGTATTCTTCAACGTACATCATCACGTTGAATGGAACTGTGTTTTCGTATGCTACTCCCACCAGCGGTGCTACTCAACTCAACGTGTCTGACATTGTTACTGGGTTGGCTGCTAGCATCAATGGCAATGCCAACTGGGTAGCCACAACCGTTGGCAATACCATCCACATCCGTCGTAACACCAACGTTGATTTCACCATTGAAGCAAAGGGTGGCAGCACAGGTACAGCCATCAATGCCTACAAAGGTGTTGTAACTTCGGTTGCTAATCTTCCCCCTCAATTCTTGAATAATGTAAAGATTGAGGTTGGTGGATCTGGTTCCAATGGTGAAGATGATTATTGGGTGATCTTCAAAACTGCTGATGGCAGTGCTGCTGGTATTGGTCATTGGGAGGAAACCATTGCACCTGGCATTACCTTGGGACTGAATGAGGAGACCATGCCTCATGTCATCATCAGGGAAGCCAATGGAACCTTCACCTACCGTAAACTTGATGAAGCATCAGCCATTGCTAGTGCTGGTACGTCTGTGGTGACTGGTATTCCTACTGCTGTTAGCATTACCTCCGCAACAAGCGGTGGTCATGTGGTAGGGGAAGAGATGGCAGTGACTGGTGGTGCTGGTAAGAACTTACGCCTTACTGTTGAGAAGGTGAAGTCTGTTACTGTTACCAATAGTTATGCTGCCAATAGTAGCAGCTATGTTAGGCAAGTTGTAACTACAACTACTAATTATGGAGCTAGGTATGCTCCTGTAACCACAGTAACTACAACCACCTATTATTGGTATCTTGCTGGTGTTCAAATTGGTATTACCAGTATTCCCCAACTTGTTCAGGGTGATACTACCTATGTTCAAAACGGAGCATTCCAGAGCATCAGTAATGAAACCCGTGCTGGCATCACACAGATCCAACAAACAACAGGGGTGATTGATGCGATCAGTATCCTCCAGGCAGGTCAGGGGTATGCCGCAACCAACGTGGTAACAAACACCTTGGGTGATACCTTCACAATCACCAGTGTGAACACACAGAACCTTGAGGGTGATGCTGCTCGTTTGAACTACTGGAAGCCCCGTACTGTTGGTGATACGATCACAGCACCGATGCCTTCCTTTGTTGGAAGATCCATTGATGGTATCTCCTTTTACAAGAACAGACTGGTACTCATGTCTCGTGAAAATGTCATCTGCTCACAGGCAGGAGACTACTTCAGTTTCTTCACGAGCACGGCTATCACCATTGTTGCTAGCGATCCTGTTGATCTTAGTGCCAGCAGCCTAAGGCCTATCCGTCTGAAACATGCCATCCCAGCACCCACAGGTCTTGTTCTGTTTGGTGACAATGCACAGTACTTCCTGACAACCACAACGGAAGCCTTTGCTCCAAACACAGCTGAGATCAACCTACTGTCATCCTACAATCAAACGGATACGATTGCTCCGGTTGATATTGGTCCTAGTTTCCTCTTCATTGAAGAAGGTTCCAAGAGCACTACCGTGTTTGAGATGGACATTGGTGATAACATTGGTGGTAAGCCAAGGGTGTCTGAACTGACACGGTTTCTTCCTACCTATGTCCCAGCTGCTATTTCTAACCTGAAGGTATCGCAGTCTGCGGGAACGGTTGCAATGAGTAGCAAACAGAATACCAGCTCCTTGTATCTTTATCGCTTTCTTCAGGTAGGAGATACCCGAGTATCTTCTTGGTTCAAATGGAATCTTCCAGGAACCATTGAATACTTTGACTTTTATCAGGACATCATGTTTGTCATTACCAAGCATGGTAGCAACTATGTCCTGAGTCGGATGTCTCTGCTAACGGAAACACCTAATCAATCTCTTCTTTTTGAAGGTGATTATCTGGATGTGAGGCTGGATCTCTTTGACTACAAACCAACCCTTACTTATGATTCAGCTGCTGATTTGACTCATGTGTGCTTCAAGGATGGTTTCCAAGACACCACCCTTCAGCCCGTCCTGATGTTCCTTGATCCAAAGATTGCGGGATACTTTGAAGAACAAACCCTTCAGGTGGATCTTGCACAGCCCGTGGGTCAACGGTACTTCTTGACTGCTGATGGTAATCAAACAACAAGCAAGTTTGCCATTGGCTACAAGTACGAGGCCCTTGCCCAGTTGCCTGCCTTTTATTTCATTAAGGAAGAAGGCAAGAAGGATACCATCAACATCCCTAGGGTTTCTCGCATCACTGTGAATAGCTACAACTCTGGTCCGTATCGGGCAGTGGTAAGGGCAGAAGGAAGAGATGAGTTCTCTTTGGAACTTCCTCAGATCAATGCCAACTACTACCTGGCCAACAACATTCCAATCATTCGTAATGCTCAAAGTACGGTCCCTGTCCTAGCGAAAGGAAACCAGTTTGAGTTTGAACTGATTGCTGACAGCCCCTTCCCAACAGCCTTCACAACACTTGAATGGGAAGGAACCTACAATACCAAAGGCGTCAAAGCTATCTGAGTTCATGCGTATTTGCAAGAAACTGATTAACAAGGCAGGTCACCTGGATGCAATCTGGGTGGCCAACAACCTTCAAGAAGAGGACAGACAGGAACTGCTTGGTCTTGGTCATACCGACCTTCCCCATGCGGTAACGATGTCTGTCCTCCTTTCAGACCATCCTGTGACCTTCTGGAACCCCGATGGTATGATTTGCGGGGTAGCGGGGGTATCCAGAACAGATGCCCATTGCGGAGCCATTTGGATGCTTACCACGCCCTATGTCCGTTCCTACCCCAAACTATTTCTTTCGAAGGCCCGCAAATGGGTGGCCTCACAGACAGAGTATGAGATGCTTCATAACATCGCTGACCCTCGGAACAAGATGCACATGAAGTTGCTTCACATCCTTGGGTTCAAGCGATTGTCTTATGTGGTGACTCCTACCAATCTTACCTATGTCCAATTCGCTAAGTTAACTAATCATGTGTGACGCTATCTCCTTAGGTGTTGCTAGCTTTGCGATGGGGGCAATAAGCAGTATTGCTGGCTACCAATCTCAAAGCCAGGCAGCTGCTGCCTCCGAGCAGGCTTACCAGCAACAACGTGATCTGAACCAACAGGCTGCTAACAGGGCCTACCAACAGCAACAACTGAAGTTCAAAGGAGAGTTTGATCAGGCCACCCAGAAGGCCGAGGAACTACTCACCAAACGCCTCCAGGCCCAAGGCAACATCATGGCCTCAGGACGCACAGGACAGAGCGTTGGTGCCTTGCTTACCGATGCCCAACGTACCGAAGGTCGTGATCTTGGTACTCTTGGATTGAACCTTGCCTATGCCCAACAGGACTATGGGTTTGGGATGGAGAACATCTTCCAACAACAACAAATAGGCAACGTGTCTGCCGCTTCCCAACGCCTTGCAACTCCTAGTGTTGGTGGTCTGATCCTTGGCATTGGTGAGGCTGGGTTGGCTGGTGCTAATACTTACATGAGTTTGAAAGCTCCAAAAGGACTTAATCCAACACCACCACCACCGACCCCGCCTCCTTCTGACAAAAAATCTGGTAAGTAGTCATGGCTAGTATTTATGAATCCACAGGTCCACAGATTGTCCTAGCTGGTCCTGGGACAGCACCTAGCTTTCAACCAGGCCAAGCATTTGATCCTTCACGGCAAATGCTCCAGCAGTCGGAGCAAGACCTGAGGGCGTTTTCAGAGTTCAGTCAAACACTGACATCTTTCCTTACCGACAGGGCAAAGGAACGTAATGAAAACGAGAAAAACCTAGGCATTGCCGATATTGTTAATGGACGCAAAGTTCCATCCCAACAACAACTAACTACCTACAACACAGACAAGACACTGCTTCAAACAGCCAACAGCGCAAACCAAGAAGTCGTTGCTGCGGTCGGTGCAACCAATCCAAGTCTTGCTGAAGACTTGTACCAAGATGCTCCAGCAGCTACTGGATGGCGGGCTTATGGTCAAGCCATCGGTATTGCTAGGAAAGGTGCTAGCGGTCTTGAAGCGTTCATGTCGGACTTCTTAGCTCGTACGGATTCAATCATTCCTGGTCCCGATGGAAAGCTATTTGCCCCAGCCAGATCACGCACTCGTGCTGATCTTGAAGCCAGTTGGGAAGTAGGAATCACCGAGTACACAAAAAGGGCTGGATTGGGTAATGTTAACCCAATGATTGTTGCAGCCGAGGTGGCTCCTATTGCTATGCGTACTCGCAGCGAGATGCTGGGAATGCAGATGCAACAAATCATCACCACACGAGAAGCCAACGAACGGGAAGACCTTAGGGGAAGTTTGTCACAGCAAACCGCTCTTATGAAAGATCCTGCTGCAATGAGTCGTGTTGTGTTTGATATGAATGATAAGTTGGTTGGTTTGAATAGGGGAAACCGAGGCAAAGCCAATACAGAAACAAACGAGATGATGGAGACGTTTCTCCGTACCGTCAACGATAGTGATCCTGCCTTGGCTGGACAACTTCTCAAAAATTACAAGGCAACCCTTCTTAATCCTGGCAGCCCCGAGCTTGGCACCTACGGTCAACGCTTCAACCTAAAGGAAATGTCTGATCTGATTGTAACCACAAAAAATCAAGCAGATCAAGATGTTACGGATGGTTACAAAAAGGAAGCCGAAAGTATTGTTCAAGGTTTCTACAACAATAGGAATCCAGGAAATTATCGGGAAGCTCTCAGGTTGCTGAAAGACATCCCACAAACACCTGATGTTCGTAGGATTCAACAGGAGTTTGTTGACAGTGGTCCTGATTACGATCCACAGCGAGCAGATGATCTTGGAAAGGCTGCTGCAACATTGGCAGAGCTGGAAGCCATGCAAAAGCAAGGGGTCATTTCAACTGAAATTTTCAAGCGCGAGTCCAACCGGTTTGCTGATGAAGCCGCAGCCAAAGAGTTGCTGCCATCTGATGCTGCCATCAAAGGTAAGGCCAAAGACTTCCTTAGGCAAGAAGGTGGGACAGAACTTGGAAAAGTTCCTGAATACTTTGATAGTGCCAGTGGGCTTGCTGCTGAAAGCATGGCCAACATTGCCAAACAAAGTGTGCTTGCCGACATTGCAAGTGGAAAAATTGACAAAAACTCTCCTAACCTAGGTTCTTTGGTAAGCAAACGCCTTGAAGATTATCTTCAAGAATTGGCCCCTGGTTACATATCAGGAAAAGGAAAGGATGCCAAGATTCTTCCAGCTTCCAAAAATCCTAACATCAAAGGAGCCATCGTTGGGCCAGCTGCTGGTAAGGCAGCAAGCACGAACGGTCGTGACTTGGTGAATCTGGTTCAGTCCAGGGTGCCTCGTGTGACCTCTGCTGTCAAGGATACGAGCATTGATCCAGAGCGGTGGGACGTTGCCTATGAAAGTCTTAGCGCAGGAACCAAGGCTCCTTCTGACGTTGTGTTCCATGCCCAAACAGCTGGTGTGTCTGTCCCCGAGTTTCTTCGTAGGCAGGCTCCTAAGCTTGGCAGGACGTATGATGCCAATGCAGTTGCAAGCGGCAACAAGGTGTATCAAGCAAACAAAGCTACTAGTCCTAGGCTTGCTGAGCTGATTGCTAATCCACGGACCACGTCCCGGATGCGTGAACAGTATCAGATTGAACTTCAACGTCTGAGGGTACAACCACCACAACCAACACCAACCTGGCTTCAAGGCTTATCTAGATTCAAACCACAGGTCAGCTCAATTGAATTTGAATCTCCAAGCGGTCAGCCAGGGTTAGATGTTTTCTTTGAGAACAAACAATTCCCTGCTGTTCTTCCTGGCAAAGTCAAAGACATTAGGTATGAAGGTGGTTATGGTAATCTTGTTGTTATTGAATCTATTGATCCAGACACAGGTGAAAGTGTTGATGTTCTGTATGGACACTTGGCTTCCAGAACACCCCTAAGGATTGGTCAAACTGTCACGGCTGGTCAATTAGTAGGCACCCAAGGTGGTACTGGAAATGTTCAGTCTGCGGACGGAACCATTGCTAGTATTGATTTCTTGGCACCAGCCCCAGCAGGAAGTGGTAGCATGAAACCTTATCGTAATTTCGATAAGCTTCGGCGTCGCATTGCCAGAGAATTGAAAAAGTAAGGAAGCTTATCTTGCGGGACAAGCTTCCCCATAACAACCACGTCAACATCTCTCTGCGGAGAACCCTAACACATCATGAACAGTTACCCGGCTATTGACCTTGAAAAGCTTAAGAAGCTTAACAAGCAATCAGAACAAAAAGCAGTTCAACAGCAACAGGCTACGGTACAACAAACCAAAGTCAAACAGCAACAACAACAGGTTGCTAAGACCAAAGCCAAGCAGGTAGAAGAACAGAAGTTCAACAAAACTCTTGTTAGTCCTCTCGCTCCAAAACCAAAGCCGCCAGGTGAGTTGGATAGTGTTGGTAAGTTCCTTGAAGAAAAGATTGGGATTCCTGCTGCTGACTTTTTTGACAACGTTACTGGCGATCAAAAAACACCAGACCAGATTGCCCAGGAACGTAAGCAACAACGGGCCACCAGTCAGCAAAAACTACAAAGAACGGAAAAAGCCCTTGAAGAGGTATCTTATTCCAACCCTGTAAGTGCTGCTGCAACTGAAACCATTCGTGCTGGTATCGGTGCTGTTGTGAAGCCTGTTGAGGCTGTGATTGATAAAAGCTATCAATTTTACCTTAACAACACAGTCAACAAAGGGAAGTCTCCAGCAGATGAAACCTATCAGCGGTCATACACCGAGCTAACAAAAGCCCCCCGCACCGAAGTTGCTCAGGCAGGAGAGAAGCTACTCTCCTTCTTCCTGCTTGCTCGTTCCCTCCGTGGTATTCCTGGTGCTAAGCTTGGCACATCACCAATGCCAGCAGGCCTTAAGGGTGTTGGGTTTGCTGCTGCTAAGGGCAAGCGCATCCTGACGGAAGGTCTTGTGCCTAGTGCCATCGCTGACTTCTTCCTGACCGATGCCAAGGATGGTAACTTTTCAGAGGTTATCAAGGGTATGGTTCCAGAAGAGCTTCAAAAGTCTTGGATGTTTGCACTGGCAACTGATCAGAAAAAAGGAGACCCTATTCTCAATGCTGTCAAAAGCGTAGGAGAAGGTGGTCCTCTTAATGTTGTTGGCAATGTGGTGCTTCCTGCGCTCACAACGGCTTATCGGTTTGCCCGGAGCCTACTGGCTAAGGGCTACGACAAGGACCAAGTTGTTCGTGAAGCTATTGAGGTTCTTACAACCGAATCAGACAAGAACTTAAAAAAAGTAGCAAAAGCTTCTAGCAAAGAAACGTCTGATATGATTGGAGTGAAGACCCAAGAGCTTAATGACCTCGAAGTTAAGACACAAGAACTGGAAGCACGACGTGACACGACTGCTGACCCAGAGCAAGTTGAACAGCTTGAACTTGATCTGGATGATTTGAAGCAGCAGCAGACTGATCTTCGTGTTGATATTGATAATGCCCTTGATCCAAATACCCAAAAGGAGTATTTTGAAAATACAGGGACAATCAAGGCTGATGATATCAATACCATTGGTGTCAATCAAATCAATCTTGAAGAAGGATTCACAGGAGTTGGCAAGGTATCCATCCATGGCAATGCCGGAGAGGTGCTTACTGAGTCTGCTGTGAAACAGATGAACATGACAGATGGGGTCCGTAAACGCCTCAAGAAGATTGAACAGCAGATTGATATTAGGGCAATTGCAAAGGAAAGTGGAAAGACTTATGGTGAGGTGTTGGCAAACATTTACCGCATCAATAAGGATTTCATGGATTCCCTGAAGACCTACGAGCAGGTGTTCACAGCCGACGAAAGTGGTCTGATGAAAAAACTGCTCAGTGAGGCAGGGGAAACCGTAACACTCAGCAAAACAGGAACAGTAGGTGTCACAGCCGAAACTCTGGGTGCTGCCAAGATCACCATTGCTAGCTTTGCCAATGACCTTTATCGGCTGTCCAAGATAGCGGAACAGGCCGACACGGCTCAAATTGCTGGTGCTGATTACTACGAAAGGGTAGCTGATCGCTTGTTTGGTCTGCTGGAACTGTACAAAGAAAGCACACAATTCTTTGGTGGATCTTTGGGTGCTCTTAGGGTCCGTGCCTTGCAAAATCTTGATGACCGAGAAATTGCTCAAATTGTCAAGGACTTTGAAGTTGATGACAACGACACAGCCCTGACGATCTTTGCTATGAAGAAGCTGGTCAAAGAGGCCAAGGATGCCTATCGTCGGGGGGATGCCCAAGGATTGGAGGCTATGCGTCGTCTGACCAGAGCCCTTCAGCTGAGTGGTGGTGACCCATCCAAAACCCTAAGCTTCACTCGCACAGCCCTGAGCAACCTAGGGGAAGTTGCTGCTCGTAACTTCTACAACTCCATTCTTTCTGGTGTTAAAACCATTTTCAGGAATGGTAGTGTTGTGTATGGTCTCATTGAACGTCCCACAAGCATCATTGTTGGTGGTGCCTTGAACCTGGATCCTGCTCAAATGAGAGCTGGATTAGCTGGTTACCAGTCTATCCTTGGCAGTGCTGGGGAAGCGTGGAAGGTAGCTCATAGGACAATTCAAACTGGTGTTCCAGCGAACCAATCCATCAACCAATTCGTTCGCCGTTCGGAAACAAAGAATGCCCTTGATACTCTGGAGCAGGTGGCTGCTAACAAACCAGAACAGATTGCTGTTAAATTCTTGAAATGGCATTATGCCGTCTCAGATTACTTTGATTTTCCTGAAAAGCTGATGATGGGGATGGATGATTATTTCAAAACCATCCTTGTGCGTCAACGTATTGATGAGAAGGCTACATTAGAAGCAATGGAATCTGGTATCTATGATCCTAAAAAGTTCATGGAACTGAAGATGACAAAGTATGCTAATGTGATGGATCCTCAAACAGGAACAATCAAATCCAATGCCTTCAAAGAGTACGCCGAGATTGGCACATTCCAAAGCAATCCAGGAGCAGTAGCTAACTACATTTCTGGAGCCATCTCTGCTATTCCTGGAGGAACGTGGATGGTGCCTTTCATCAGGACTCCTGCCAACATCCTTACCTACCAACTTGAGCATCTTCCTGTTGTTCGCTCTTTCTCTAAGAATTACAGAGCAGCAAAAGATGGTGGTGATGAGTTGCTGTTAGCAGAAATGAATGGACGGCAAGCAATCGGTGTTATGGCCGTTACGGCATCTGCCTACATGGCAGCCAACAACCTGATCACAGGCGACATGCCTGATCCAAGAAAAGAACCCTCCGAATATCAACGGTGGAAGGATCTTAACATTAAGCCACGGTCCTTGAACTTTCCTGGATTCCAAGTTTCTTATGGCATGGTTGAGCCATTGTCCAACATCATTGCCGCTTCGGCTAACATCGCAAGGGTCATGGGAACCTATGGGATGTCAGAAGATTTTGGTGAAAAACTCACAACCGCATTGGCCATTACCATTGCTGGTAGTTTCACCGAAAAAAGCTACTTCCAAGGCCTTGCTAACCTTGCGGAAGTTTTCAATCCTGAAACTTGGACTTCTGCTGGAGCAACCAAAGCTGCATTGAACGCTGTTAATAACCAGCTGCCTATTTCTGGATTCCGTAGGGGTGTTGCTAATACCTTTGATGGTAACATGCGTGAGTATTCAAATGAGTATGATCGTATGTTTCAAAATGCTCTTCCCTTTTATCGGAACTTTGCCCCTGCCATGATTAGCATCAGGGATGGTAAGCCCCTGAAGAACCCTAATGGTAACATTTGGAATGCTAACGTTCCGTTTGAAATTGGTGTTCCAGGAGAAGATAAGGTAGCAGACATGCTGGCTGAAATTGAATTCAAGTGGGGCGACCGTCTCGACAAGTTCAAAAACATTCCACTCACAAGAGATCAAAAGGCAATTGTTCGCAAAGCCATGTTTGATTTCAAAGTGTGGGATAGGTTGAAAGACGAGATGAAGTTGCCGTATTTCAAGGACGATCTTAAGGAATGGAATTCCCGCCATTTGGGTAAGGACAAGGAATACTTCAAAGCAGTCCGTCCTAGGGTGTACGATAACGTTCAGGAAATTTGGAATGATGCGGAAGACTATGCGTTCAAGGTTCTTCAAGAAACGGATGCATCATTTGAAGCTGAAAGCCTAAGACTGGATAAAAAAGAGTATCAAATCAAAACCAAAGGAAATTACAGCCCTGATGCTGCACTAACCAATCCGTCCAAGATTGGTATGACGGAAGAGGAATCCAAACGGTTGGATGCAATTCTTAAGTTCTAACATTCTTTTGTATTAGCTATGGCAACCACACAGAATAACTACACGGGAAACGGCAGTAACAAGCTGTTTTCAATCACCTTCCCATATCTCGATACCGCTGACATTGATGTGTACCTTAATGGCACTCTTCAGACGGTCACAACTCAATACACATTTGCCAACGCTACTACCATTGAATTTGTTGCGGCTCCTGCTAATGGTGCTGCTGTTCGGATTGATCGTAGCACCGATGACAGTGCTCTTGCTGCAACGTTCTTTCCTGGCTCTTCCATTAAGGCAGCTGATCTGAATGCTGACTTTGACCAGACATTGTATGTGGTCCAAGAGATCAATAACAAGGCAGTTAAGCTTGATGATCCGTTGTATGTTAACAAGACGTACATCGACAATGCTGATGCCCTGAAGGTTACTAAGGCCGGTGATAGTATGTCTGGTCCCCTAGCAATGGGCACCAACAAGATCACTGGTCTTGGTAATCCAACCAATGCCCAGGACGCAGCAACAAAGACATACGTTGACGCAGCAGACGCGCTGAAGGTTGCTAAGGCTGGGGACACCATGTCTGGCAACCTTGCCATGGGTGGGTTCAAAATCACTGGTCTTGGTGCTCCTGCCGCTAGTGCTGATTCCGCTACCAAGGGCTATGTGGATGGGTACATCAATACCGCCTACCTTGGTCCCTATGCAACAGATCCCACGACTCGTGCAGGAGGTGCTGCACTTCAAATTGGTGACATCTATTTCAATACTTCTGCAAATAGCTTGAAATTCTGGACAGGCACTGTTTGGATTATTTCAGCTATTGGCAGTATTTTTCGTTGGAGAAAAACTGCCACTGCTGGAGCTACTACTTTTACTGGCACGGATGATCTGAGTGTCACTTTAAGTTACATTGCAGGTAATGAGCAAGTTTACATAAATGGTGCTCTTCAAACTAGGGGTGTTGATTATGTAGCGTCAACCGGTTCTAGTGTTGTTTTTACTGTAGGATTACTTGCCAATGATCTTGTAGAAGTTCACGCAATCAATGGATACACATCACTAGCAATCACTCCTGGATCTATTTATGATTCAATGATTGCTCCTTCTGCTAACATTGTTGATACCAAACTTGCCACCATCGCTACGGCAGGCAAGGTCAGCAATAGTGCAACTACTGCAACCAATGCTAACACTGCATCGGCAATAGTTGCCAGGGATGCAAGTGGTAACTTCAGTGCTGGAACAATTACGGCAGCACTAACAGGCACAGCATCCGGCAACCTAGTGAGCGGTGGAGCACTCGGCACACCATCTAGTGGCACGCTAACTAACTGCACATTCCCAACACTCAACCAAAACACTACTGGAAACGCAGCCACCGTTACCACCAACGCTAACCTAACCGGTGATGTTACCAGTGTGGGCAATGCAACTGCTATTGCTGCTGGGGTAATTGTTGATGCAGACGTGAATGCAAGTGCGGCAATTGTTGACACCAAATTGGCGACCATCGCAACAGCAGGTAAGGTCAGTAACTCAGCCACCACAGCCGCCAGCGCCAATACGGCAAACGCGATTGTGTCCAGGGATGCGTCTGGTAACTTCACCGCAGGCACCATCACCGCTGCGTTGACTGGAGCGGCATCCAGCAATGTGCTGAAGGCGGGTGACACCATGACCGGCGTCTTAGCCGTCACCGCAGGCACCGCAGCACTGCCAGGTATTGCTGTATCAGGCGACACCAATACCGGCATCTACAGCCCTGGTGCTGATCAGGTAGCCATCAGCACTGGCGGCACTGGGCGGGTGGTTGTGGATGCAAGTGGCAGGACTCTAGTTGGCGTATCGGCAAATGCCAACGGCGGCATCCTGCAACTCAGCAGCGGCATCACCTTCCCCGCAACTGCCGTAGCAGCAAGTGATGTTAATACGCTGGATGATTACGAGGAAGGAACCTGGACGCCAACAGACAGTAGTGGGGCCGGATTATCTTTTACCGTTGCAAGCTGTAGATACACAAAAATAGGCAGAGCAGTTGCCATTCAAGGAATTATTACTTACCCGGCAACGGCAAACACAAATAATGCTCAGTTTACTTCGTTTCCATTTGCTGCCGCTGACAACATTGTATTGTCTGTTATTTATAGCGATGCGCCTGTTGCTAGTTTTACTTATTTGAGTAGCAATACTACAAATTCGTTTTTATTGACTCCCGGTTTTAATGTAACGAATGCAACCATGAGCGGTAAATTTTTCACATTTGCTGGCGTTTACGCAATTTAATTAAATAGCCCGCAACGGCTCAAAACTAAGCCCATTAAACCTGTTCCTGCCAGTCGGCAGTTCCTAAAATGGCTTCATTCACAGAGCGTCATGAGCATCAGCTAGAAATCGTCCCGCCTTATTTCGTCATCCAATGCCGTCGTGCTGACATCATTGAAAAAGATGGCGCTGAAGTAGGCAAGACCTATCACCGCCACACCCGCGCTCCTGGTGATGACGTAAGCGACGACTGCGCCGAGCTGCAAGCCGTTGCTGCTGCATTGTGGACACCTGAGGTGATCGCTGCTTATGAGGCATCAAAGGCTCCAGTGGCCAGCAAGCAAGCGTAGTCAGCGCCACTACCCATCACCACACCACTATGACAAAACCACGCGACCTAGCCACCCTTGGTGGTGGCTTTACTCAATCCGGCACAGGCGCGATCCAGCGTACTGTTGAGAACAAATTAAAAGATACCGTTTCAGTTAAAGATTTTGGAGCAGCGGGGGACGGCGTAACTAATGACACTGATGCGTTTGCCGCTGCATCAGCGCGTATTAACGCTCTTGGAGGAGGAGTTCTTGTTATTCCCCCAGGAACTTACATCATTGGCAAGCAGACACTTGCAGGTGCATTTGGACTTGGCTATGCGTATGCTGCATCTACAATACTTTCCTTTAGTGGATGCACAAAACCAGTTTCAGTGCTTGGGTGTGGCGCAATTCTCAAGTTTGCAAGTGGACTAAAGTTTGGATCTTTCAACCCAGTAACAGGAGCAGTTCATTCTCCTACTCTGCCCTTCACTAATGCTGATTATGCAGCATCAGTTGGAAATGCTATTGCATTTACTAACTGTGTTTCTGTAACAGTTGAAGATTTAGAGATTGACGGCAACATTGCAAACCTTACCCTTGGTGGATTGTGGGGCGACACAGGTAGGCAACTTCCGGCTTATGGACTTTACGCATACGGTAACAAAAACTTCCACGCCAAGAACATTTACACCCATCATCACGGATTGGATGGAGTAGTAATTGGCTATGCAGGGTTGACAGAGACTTCTGATTGCTACCCGCATGTCCTTGCTAACGTTAGGTCTGAGTACAACGCAAGGCAGGGCCTTTCCTGGGTGGGAGGTTCATCCTTGACTGCTATTGGGTGTGCGTTTAACTACACAGGCCGTAGCACATTTAACAGTGCGCCAGGTGCCGGTTTGGACATTGAAGCCGAAAGCAGCGTATGCCGAAATGGCTTGTTTTTGAATTGTGAATTCAAAGATAACGTAGGCTTAGGCGTAGTTGCTGACAGTGGAGATTCTGCTAATGTTACTTTCATTAACTGCAAAGTTGTTGGCACCACAAACTATGCAACTTGGACAATAAAGCCAAGGTTTGTATTTGAAGATTGCTTAATTGCTGGAACCATTGTCAATCCTTATGGAAGTGCAACCGATCCTGCATCTGCTACTAAATACATTCGTTGCACAGTCACTGACGAGGCAAGCTTTGGTGGAGCCCCTTACGGCAATTATCTAATTGATACTGGAGGTGCCGTTAATGCGTTTTTTGACAGCTGTCGCGTAGTGTCAACTCGTTCTAGATTATGTTACGGAAATAACGGCATCTTCCGAAACTGCCAAATGACCATTACAGCTGGTACTGGATTTGTGCCCAACCAAGGGGAGGCAGCTGTGCTTGGGAACGCGACGTTAATTGATAATACGTTTATTGAAAATATCACGACAAACCCTCCTGCTAATGCCTACTTTGTTTATGCCCCTTCTGCTAAATGTTTTGGTCGTAATCTTGTAACTTCGCCTAACTCAAAGCTCTACTGGAACTCTTGGTCTATCGGGGCTGGTGCATACAGTGGGTACAAGGGTGTTTCCCCAAATGATGAAACCATCCAAACTTATTTAACGCTATTCAAAGGATTAAGAGGAGATCCGTACTATGGCGTAATTTATATTGGTGCAGATACAGCGGCACCGACAACGGGAACGTGGAGAAAAGGAGATCGCGTTCTTAACAATGAACCAGCAGTGGGCAGTCCTAAGGGTTGGATTTGCACTGTTGCTGGTACTCCTGGCACTTGGGTGTCAGAAGGAAACCTCTAACTTCACTATCATGGCACTCAAAAAAACTACGACCACAGTTCAAGGATTTATCGCTACCGATGCCTACCATCGAGTAGAGGGAGTCTCTCTTGTTGGGAAAGATAAGATAACCTTTCAGGTTCGGTCCTACAAAGAACTGGGTCTTCCTTCTTTTTCCGACACTTTTTATCAGTCTGGCCTGAGTCTTGATGGTCCCAACCCCATTCAGCAGGCTTACCTTTATCTCAAGACCCTTCCTGAGTTCTCCGACGCGACCGATTGCTGATGGCTGTTAAGAGCAAGATCGGGACTGGCGCCGTTACCCATCGTGCTGGTCCCCCCAAACGTACCAAACAAGGCCAGGGCAAGCGCAGTCTTGCCAATCATGGTCGCAAACAACTACGAGGACAGGGCAAGTGAAAAAGGCTAACGCTAAGGTTGGCAAGGTGATGAAGGAGTTCAAAGGTGGCTCTCTTCATTCTGGTTCCAAGAAAGGTCCTATGGTGACCTCACGCAAGCAGGCAATCGCCATTGCGATGTCCGAACAAGCAAAAGCAAACAAAGGTAAGAAAAAATGATTACCATCTTCGGTCTGAAGGTTACCTACGAGGTGGCCTTTTTCTTCTGTCTCTTCATTGGGTCTGAGATCATTGGTCTTAACCCCAAGCTGAAAGACAACTCCGTGCTTGGATTGGTGTTTCGGGTAGCCAACTACCTGAAGCCATTCCGCAAGGAGGATGACACCATTCAAAAAGCAAAGAACATTCTCAAGTGACCATTCTTTTTGCTGATGCCTCCAAGTATGACAAGGGTGAACCCCAGCAGCTTGAGGCTTGGGCCTACTTACAGAAGGCAGTAAGCCCTGAGATCATCCAAACCTTTGGTGAAATCTTCCGTAAGGTGCCTCCTGGGCCTCCTAAGCTGAAACCCACGTCTCCTTTTGGTCAGAATATCACCCCTAACTTCACTTATGGTGAGCTTACCCTCTGTGAGGAGGCCCGTAGGTTTCGGAATCAGGGCCAATGTGACATTGCAACAGAGATTTGTGAGTTTCTGGAGCGAGCACGGAACAAGTTTGGCCCTTTGAAGATCACTTCTGGTCATCGTCCTGCTGCGGTTAACGCTGCGGTAGGTGGTGCCTCGAACAGCGAGCACCTTTTTGGTGTTGGTTGTGGTGCGGTGGATGCCTACCCCATCAATACCAGCTGTGCGGAGTTCGAGAAGTGGTGTGACAAGGAATGGCCCTTCAGCGTAGGCTATGGGGCCTCGTATCGGGGCTTTGTTCACATCGGTATTCGTGCCGGACGTCCCAAAATTCGTTGGGACTACTAACAAAACAAAGGATTACTACTCATGGCAAGCATTACTACCGGAGGCAGCACATCTGCCGGATCTTACCAGACCAATTCTGGTATGACTGCGTTTGAGGCTGGAACAGCTCGCACCATTACGCTTGGAGCAACCAGCGTTAACCTAGCACTTACCACAACGTGTCGTTTCATTTCCATCATTGCTACTGGTGGGACACATTGTCACTATCAGATTGGTGTTGGGGCTCAAACTGCAACCTCGTCTTCACATTATTTGAAGACAGGAGAACGTGTTATTCTTGCTGTTCCTATGGAAGCCAACATCGCTGCCATTCAAGGAACAGGAGCCAGCACTACTTTGTACATCTCGGAGCTGTTGCAGTAATGGCACGAGCAACTGAGGAGGACTTCAGTGAACTCCACGGGCTCGTCACTACCGAACTTATCGCCCGTATCAAAAGTGGTGAAGCAACTACCCAAGACCTCAAGGCAGCAGCAGACTGGCTTGCTAAGAACAACATCACAGGTGTCCCCGTCATTGGATCACCTTTGGCATCGTTGTTTGCAAGTATGCCAGAACTTGAACTTGAAGACGTTCAATCCGCAATCCGGTGACATGGATAGCACAG
>Ga0209088_10000211_pt1 | contig 43428 bp, 41 predicted proteins | sample S_140625_EF_Meta_FD_187324 | JGI IMG/M metagenome (GOLD analysis project Ga0209088, IMG submission 187324) | Freshwater microbial communities from Lake Simoncouche, Canada to study carbon cycling - S_140625_EF_MetaG (SPAdes) (version 2) | ecosystem: Environmental > Aquatic > Freshwater > Lake ... | reverse complement strand
ATTTCACACGTATCGATCTTCCTACAGAGGGAAGTGAGAGTGAGCGAGTAGTTACGTTGGTGCAAAAATGCGCAGATCTCTTTGCCCAAGGAATCGCCCAATACCCACACGATTGGCACATGATGCAGCGCATTTGGATTGATGGCGATTTTAAGGACCGCGACTAATGCTGACGAAGAAGCTAAGAATTGGCATTGTCTGTCCTTATGGTTGGGATACACCGGGTGGTGTACAAAACCATGTGCGCGATTTAGCAGAGTTTCTCATTGCCTCTGGTCATACCGTTTCTGTTTTAGCGCCTGCGATAGATGAAGAGAAGTTGCCCGACTATGTTGTCAGCGCAGGAAAACCAATCTCTATTCCATATAACGGCGCGGTTGCCCGTGTTCTCTTTGGTCCCATTGCATACGCCAGAGTGCGCCAGTGGATTGGTGCAGGCAACTTTGATTTACTGCACTTGCATGAACCGGCAATTCCTTCGATTTCACTTCTAGCATGCTGGGCGGCAGAAGGCCCGATGGTTGGCACTTTCCATGCAGCGGCAAAGCGTCAGAAAGTTATTTTTGCGATTGGTCCTATTTTGGAGCCTGCAATTGAAAAACTCTCTGTTCGTATTGCCGTATCGGAGGCTGCACGCCTGACTCTTACAGATCACCTTGAAACCGATGCTGTTGTTGTTCCTAATGGAATTTACGCCAAGCGATATGCCGATGGCACAGCACAAGCCAAGTGGTCTGGAAACACCATTGGTTTCATTGGGCGATTTGAAGAACCACGTAAGGGCTTACAAGTTCTAGTAGATGCACTTCCAATCATTGCTCGCTTTGCTCCGGACGTGAAAGTTTTCGTGGCAGGACCCGGAGATCCAAAGGATTTTGAGAAGGAAATAGATCCACAACTTCGTGATCGCTTTGAATTCCTCGGCAAAATCTCAGAGCAGGAAAAGGCAGATTTCATGTCTTCTGTTTCACTCTATGTTGCACCCAATACTGGCGGTGAATCATTTGGAATCATTCTGGCTGAAGCTCTGGCTGGCGGTGCCTGTGTTGTTGCAAGTGATATTCCAGCCTTTGATTCTCTGTTGGGTGGCGGTGAGTTTGGAGCCCTCTTTGAATCAGAGAACTCCACGGACTTAGCTAAGGTGATTATTGATCTGCTGCGAGATGAGACTAAGCGAAAAGATTTAGCCATTGCGGGAAAGAAACATGCTCAGCTCTTTGATTGGGAAGTTGTTGCCCAGCAGATCTTCTCTATTTATGAAATGGCTATCGTTGGTGGAAAAGGTGTGACATTGGGTTCGGATCAACGCTCCTGGAATCGATTCCTATCGCGTGATGAGGAGAAGCGATGAAGACTCTGCTCGTCCTTGGCTTTCTACTTTTACTTGGACTTTGGTACCTAACTTTTTCAGCGACACGCTTGGATAGATTGCATCACCGCGTGGAAACAAGTTGGGCAAACCTGGATGTGTTGTTGCAAAAAAGAGCAGCCATTGCCTTGGAGATTGCGCATAGCGATTTAGCTGATCCAGCTTCTTCCATGTTGCTAACAGGTGCTGCATATCAAGCCCGTGATGCTGATATCAAAAACCGATCGATGGCAGAGAGTGGTTTATCTGGTGCTTTAGGCCTACTCATTTCAGATGGTTTGCCGCATGCCTCAGTTTCTGAGCAAGCGCTCTTGCAAGAGTTATCAGCCTTAACAGCAAAGATTCGCGTGGCAATTTCTATTCACACAGATGCAGTGTCATCAACGGTTATGGTGCGCCGGAAGTTTGTTGTCAGAACCTTTAGATTGGCTGGCACAGCGCCACTGCCTGTTACATATGAGTTCGAATCCGATGTTTTATAGGCGCCTAGTTCTAGCGTTTTCTCTTACCGTTCTGCTCTCCGGTTGTTCGGCGATTTCAGATTTATTGCCTGAAGCTGCCGAGCGCAATGTTCTCAGTGGGCGGGAAGGAAGTAATGGTCCGGTTCTTGCCGTCAAAATTGATGATACAAATGCTGCGCATCCACAAATTGGTTTAGAGGATGCCGATGTTGTTTACATAGAGCAGGTTGAAGGTGGATTAACGCGTCTTGCAGCGATTTTTTCATCAGTTATTCCAGAGCGCGTGGGACCAGTGCGAAGTGCGCGTATCTCTGACATCGATATTTTGGCCCAGTATGGTCGAGTGGCATTTGCCTATAGCGGTGCACAAAGAAAGCTGTTGCCGGTTATTGATTCAGCCAATGTACAAAATCTAGGAGCACAGGCACAACCTCCATCTATCTACACAACTGATCCCAATCGTGTTGCACCTGTTGCAATGGTGCTACGAGCCGACCTATTGATGGCCAAAGTTGTTGAAAAGAATTATCAGGTAGGAAGTGCGAAAAACGTTGGGTGGAGCTTTGGTGATACACCGCAAGGTGGCAAGCCAACCCAGTCAGTAATCATGCATTGGCCTGCTGCTAGATATAGCGCCGAATGGTCAGAGGCAGAATCTCGTTGGTTGCTCTCACATAATTCAAAGAGCAATGTTGCAGACTCTGGAGTGATCCTTGGACCAACAACTTTAGTTATTCAAATGGTTTCCATTACAGACTCTGAATACCGGGACAAAGTTGGGGGAGTAACTCCACTTTCCCAAACCGTTGGTAGTGGCCGTGGTTTCATTTTGCGAGATGGTAAAACCTTTGCAGCGCTCTGGAATAGGGCAAGTCAGGGCGAGGGAACCACGTGGACTTTGGTAGATGGAAGTGAAATGAACTTTGCTTCGGGGCAGATTTGGGTAGCTCTGTGCGATAAGGAGCCTGATTTCACCTATTTATCTCCGAGCGCCAAACCCACAAAGACAAAGTAGGATGTTCCCCTACACAGGCGAAGGTGAGTAAATGTCAGAAGTAAAAGGCACAGGACGAGTAAAGCGCGGTATGGCAGAGATGCTCAAAGGCGGCGTCATCATGGATGTCGTTAACGCTGAGCAGGCAAAGATTGCCGAAGATGCTGGCGCAGTTGCTGTTATGGCGCTAGAACGAGTACCTGCAGACATCCGCGCACAAGGCGGAGTAGCTCGTATGTCTGATCCTGACATGATCGAAAAGATTCAAGCCGCAGTCTCTATCCCTGTTATGGCCAAAGCACGTATCGGCCACTTTGTTGAAGCTCAAGTTTTGCAATCTCTCGGTGTCGATTACATCGATGAGTCAGAAGTTCTTACTCCTGCAGATTATGAAAACCACATCGATAAGTGGGATTTCACTATTCCTTTTGTTTGTGGTGCTACAAATCTTGGTGAGGCACTTCGCCGTATTAACGAAGGCGCAGCAATGATTCGCTCTAAGGGTGAAGCTGGTACTGGCGATGTTTCAAATGCTATGCAACACATGCGCAAGATTGGCGGAGAAATTCGTCGCCTTTCTTCAATGCGAGAAGATGAACTCTATGTTGCTGCTAAAGAGCTACAAGCTCCTTATGAATTGGTTAAAGAAGTTGCTCAAAGTGGCAAGCTTCCAGTTGTTCTCTTTACTGCAGGCGGCATTGCAACACCAGCTGATGCCGCATTAATGATGGCTATGGGCGCAGATGGCGTCTTTATTGGTTCTGGTATTTTCAAGTCTGGAAACCCAGCACAACGCGCAGCAGCATGCGTGAAGGCAACTACGTTTTGGAATGATCCAAAGGTTGTTGCCGATGCATCTCGTAGTTTGGGTGAGGCAATGGTTGGTATTAACGTTGCAGATCTTCCAGCACCACACCGTCTTGCCGATCGCGGCTGGTAGTTCACTTCTTTCATGAAGGTCGGAGTTCTCTCACTCCAGGGTGATGTTCGCGAGCATGTAAGTGCATTGATTGCTTGCGGCATTGATCCCATTGAAGTTCGCAGGGAATCAGAATTAGCAGAAGTCGATGCTCTTGTTTTGCCTGGGGGAGAATCAACAACCATTGCCCAGCTCTCTGAAATCTTCGGCATCTATGAACCTATAAAGCAACGCATTGCTTCAGGCATGCCGGTCTATGGATCGTGTGCGGGAATGATTTTGTTGGCGGATCAAATCTTGGACGCCAAACAAGGACAGAAAACCTTTGGTGGATTAGACATCACTGTTCGCCGTAACGCTTTTGGTCGTCAAGTAGATTCATTTGAAACAGATATTTCTTTCGATGATGGTTCAGCAGATTTGATTAAGGCCGTATTCATCCGTGCACCTTGGGTGGAAAAAGTGGGGGCTGGGGTGCAAGTCTTGGCTTCAGTTGATGCACACCCTGTGGCCGTTCGCTCAAAGACTCTGCTAGCGACATCTTTTCATCCAGAGCTCACGGCTGATCATCGAATTCATCGCTACTTTATAGAGGAAGTGGCAAAGCCTGCATTAGAGAAGGTAAAGTAGGTTTCATAATCAAAGAATTAGATTGAAGGTGTAAGCCATGTCTGGCCATTCCAAGTGGGCGACGACCAAGCATAAGAAGGCGATTATCGATAGTCGCCGTGCAAAGGTTTTTGCAAAGCAGATTCGCGCAATTGAAGTAGCAGCACGCAATGGCGGCGCTGATATGGAAGGCAATCCAACTTTATTTGATGCAGTAACAAAGGCTAAGAAGTCTTCAATGCCTGCAGATAACATCGATCGCGCGATAAAGCGCGGTGCTGGCTTAGAGGCTGGTGCTAAAGACTGGATTACAATTATGTATGAGGGCTATGGCCCAAGTGGTGTGGCAATCATGATTGAGTGTTTATCTGATAACCGCAATCGCTCTGCATCAGAGATAAAAGTTGCAGTAACACGCAACGGCGGTTCCATGGCAGATCTTGGTTCTGTTTCCTACCTTTTCAATCGCAAAGGCGTCATCATCGTTAATCAAGTTGATGGTCTAACTGAAGATCGCGTTCTCGAAGCTGTTTTGGAAGCAGGTGCTGAAGAAGTTAATGATCTAGGTGAGTCGTTTGAAGTTGTTTGTGAGCCAGTTGATTTGGTTCAAGTTCGAACTGCACTACAGAGCGCTGGAATTGACTACGAATCAGCAGATTCTTCATTCCTGCCATCAATGTCGATACCTCTAGATGCCGATGGGGCCAAGAAGGTATTTGAACTAATCGATGCGATTGAAGAGCTCGATGATGTGCAAAACGTCTATAGCAATTTTGATGTTTCAGATGAGGTTATGGCGAGCCTGGAATAAGTTCGGCATAGGTAAGGCCTAGGCTAGAAACCTTGCAATGACCTTAAGGAAATGGTGGCCGTAATGCGCGTACTAGGGATTGATCCTGGTCTAACGCGCTGCGGTATCGGAATAGTTGAAGGTAGCCCTGGCTCACCTCTCAAGATGGTCGGTGTTGGGGTTGTTATGACGCCGGCAGATATGGCCCTTGAAAACCGATTACTTGAAATTGATAAAGGTTTAAATGAATGGATTGCTTTGTGGAATCCAGATGTCATTGCAGTAGAGCGAGTATTTGCTCAGCACAATGTGCGCACGGTGATGGGTACTGGCCAAGCAGCAGGTATTGCATTACTTATTGCCGCTAAAGCTGGAATACCAGTCATGATGCACACACCTAGTGAAGTTAAAGCTGCAGTCTCAGGATCAGGTCGCGCCAATAAGGCACAGGTTGCACAGATGGTCCAAAAGATTCTTAACCTTGATTCAATTCCAAAGCCAGTTGATGCAACGGATGCACTTGCACTTGCAATTTGTAATATCTGGCGAGGCGGAGCAACAGCTCGAATAAACCAAGCTGTGGAAGTTGAAAAGTCACGTCTTAGAAAACTGCGTGGGTAAATGATTTCAACTCTGAGCGGAACTATTCGTTCTCTGTCTCAAGACAAACTAGTCATTGAGGTTGGAGGAGTTGGGGTAAGTGTTTTGATAAATCCGCCAACATCGTTGGCATTGACTCTTGGTACACAAACAACTCTCTACACATCACTGGTTGTTCGTGAAGACTCACTGACTCTTTTTGGTTTCTTATCTGAAGAAGTGCGTAACTTATTTGAACTTGTGCAGACTGTCTCTGGAGTTGGGCCAAAGGTGGCTCTATCCATTATGGGCGCACTGACTCCTGAAGATTTAGCGCGTGCTATCTCACAGGAAGATACTTCGGCAATCGAACGTGTTCCAGGAATTGGTAAAAAGGGTGCACAGCGCATGATTTTGGAGTTAAAAGGAAAGCTCAGTGATCTCTCCACTGGTGCAACTTATAAGGGTCATCAACCACCGTGGCGCGAACAGTTGCTCAGTGCCTTGGTTTCACTTGGATTTTCTCCTAAAGAATCAGATTCTGCGATTAGCTATGTGGTCAATGATTTACAGGGCAATGATCAAGACCCAGCAACGATGCAACTGAGCGAGCTATTGAAGTTAGCACTAGCCAGTGGAAAGAGTTCACGTGGCTGATAATCAAGAGCGTTTAGTGGGCTCGAATATAAAGGGAGAGGAATCAGCGCTAGAGCAAGCTCTGCGTCCGAAGACCCTTAAAGATTTTATTGGTCAACATCGTGTGCGAGAACAGATAGATGTTCTGCTCACTGCGGCCCGACATAGAAATAGCCCAGCCGATCACATTTTGCTTTCAGGTCCTCCGGGATTAGGTAAGACAACGTTGGCGCTAATTTTGGCTAGTGAGATGCAAGCACCTATTCGCATCACCAGTGGTCCAGCAATTACACACGCGGGGGATTTAGCGGCGATTCTTTCTTCTTTAGTTGAAGGAGAAATTCTTTTTCTAGATGAAATTCATCGCCTTCCTCGCCCTGCAGAAGAGCTGCTCTATTTAGCGATGGAGGATTTTCGTGTTGATGTTGTTGTAGGCAAGGGCCCTGGGGCAACTGCGATTCCATTACAGCTTCCACATTTCACCTTAGTAGGTGCAACTACTCGAGCAGGTTTATTGCCTGGACCCCTGCGTGATCGTTTTGGTTTCACAGCCCATCTAGATTTCTATGAAGATTCAGAGTTAGCGCAAGTGATCTCTAGAAGTGCGCAGTTACTTGAGATAGACATTCATGCTGATGCAATTACTGAGATATCTGGCAGATCTCGTGGCACGCCTCGTATTGCTAACCGCTTGCTTAGGCGCGTGCGCGACTACGCACAGGTCAATGCCAGCAAATCCATCTCACTCAAAGATGCCCGCGCGGCACTTGAAATGTATGAAGTAGATGAAATGGGATTAGATCGCCTCGATCGCGGCGTATTGGTGGCACTTGTTGAGCGCTTTAATGGCGGACCTGTGGGACTTTCCACACTAGCAATTGCTGTGGGCGAAGAAGTAGAAACCGTTGAATCAGTTGCTGAGCCATTCTTAGTTCGAAACGGGCTTATGGCCAGAACTCCGCGTGGAAGAGTTGCAACAGCTGCTGGTTTTGCCCATATAGGACGAACACCACCTGCCGCCTTCGCCTCGCTTTTCGACACACCAGCACCTGACGCCTAGACTCTGCACCTATGTCTACAACTACTAAACCAGTAAAGACGACTGGCCGCCCAGCCCGCTCATTGGCAATCTTGGCCCTAGTGCTCATCACACTTACAGGTCTTGCCTTTGTTCAGAGCGCCACGGCAGTACGTCTAGGTCTTGATCTTCGAGGCGGAACTTCAGTCACTCTTCAACCGCGTATCGCACCGGGGGAGAATGGAAAAGTTACCAACGAAGCAATCGACCAAGCAGTCTCCATCATCCGCCAGCGCGTTAACTCTCTCGGTGTTGCCGAATCTGAAGTAGCTGCGCAGGGAAGTGGTACTAACCGTCAGATTGTTATCTCTGTGCCAGGAGATACAGGTCGTCGCGTAGTTGAGTTGGTAGGACAAACTGCAGAGCTTCGTTTCCGCCAAGTGTTAGCAACAGCTGCATCAACTGGCGCCGCTGACCCTGCTGCAACTCCAGCTACTGGAGTGAGTCCAGAAGTAAATGCAAAGTTTGCAGCCCTTGATTGTACAAAGGCTGAAAATCTTCAAGGCTCTGGCGCCGATGCACCAACAGACACAATCGTTGCGTGCGATCGCGCAGGACTTACAAAATATATTTTGGCACCAGCAGAAGTTCTTGGCCGTCAGATTTCTAAGGCATCAGCAGGACTTGATGCACAGAGCGGTAGTGCTTGGTATGTAAGCCTTACTTTTAACGGTGAAGGCACAAAAGCATTCGGTGCAATTACTTCTCGTGTGACTGCACTAGCTGCTCCACTTAATCAGGTCGCAATTGTTCTTGATGGTCTAGTTGTTTCTGCTCCAAGAATTAATGAAGCAATTCCATCTGGTAGCGCACAAATTACTGGAAGCTTTACACAACTTGAGGCCCAAGATTTAGCGAACGTGCTTAAGTACGGTGCGTTGCCACTTGCATTTGATCGTGGTGAAGTTCAGCAAGTTTCGCCAACATTGGGTGCTGATCAACTCAGTGCCGGCTTACTAGCAGGCGGACTTGGTTTAGGCCTTGTTCTTCTCTACTCACTTCTCTATTACCGAGGCTTGGGTCTAGTAACTGTTGGATCACTTGCTGTGGCTGGATCCCTTGTTTTTCTACTCTTCTTGCTCCTTGGTAAGTGGATCGGATTCACACTCACTCTTGCAGGTATTGCAGGTGCCATTGTGGCAATTGGTGTAACTGCCGACTCATTTATTATTTACTTCGAGCGTATTCGAGATGAAATTCGTGAGGGGCGTTCATTGCGTACCGCAGTTGAAACCGGTTGGAGCCGCGCACGCAGAACTATTTTGGTGGCCGACTTTGTTTCAATCATCGCCGCCGTCTTGCTGTATTTCTTTGCAGTAGGTGGCGTTCGTGGTTTCGCATTTACTCTAGGTCTAACAACACTTGTTGACTTAATCGTTGTCTTTGTCTTTACAAAGCCACTTGTGACGATTCTTTCTAAGATGAACTTCTTTGCATCCGGTCATCCATTATCAGGACTATCAGCCAAGAGCACTGGAACACTGCCAGTAGCAGGGGAGGCATAAGAAATGTCAAAGCTTTCAGGTCTAGGTGGCCGTCTCTATCGCGGTGAAACATCGATTGAAATCATTGGACGTCGTCGTCGTTGGTATGCAGTCTCTGCTCTATTCATTTTGCTCTCACTCGGTGCACTAAGCATTCAAGGTCTCCACCTAGGTATTGAGTTCAAGGGTGGTTCTTCTTTCACGGTTACTAAGGCTGGCGGATCTGTTGAAGATGCCCGTGCTGCAGTTGCTGCTGCGGGAATTCCTGGAGAAGCAATTGTTCAGACAATTGGTAGCGACAAGGTTCGCGTTCAAACAGGTGCTTTAGATACTGCGCAGAACAATGCGGTTCAAGACGCCCTTGCTGCAAAGTTTTTAGTAGCAGTTGAATCAATTGATACTCAAATCGTTGGTCCTTCTTGGGGTAAAGAAATTACTCGTAAGGCCCTGTATGGCCTCTTCGGTTTCTTAATCGTCGTGATGCTCTATTTGGCTATGGCTTTTGAGCCAAAGATGGCAATTGCTGCTATCGCTGCAGTAGTTCATGACGTTTTCATTACCGTTGGTATCTACGCACTCGTTGGCTTTGATGTTACACCAGCGACTGTGATTGGTTTCTTAACGATTTTGGGTTACTCCCTTTATGACACAGTTGTTGTTTTCGACAAGATTCGCGAAAACACACGCACTATTACTGCATCGTCTAAGAGCACGTACTCACAGGCAACTAACTTGGCAGTTAACCAAACTCTTATTCGATCAATGAATACTTCTTTGATCGCGCTATTGCCAGTTGGTTCAATTCTCTTTGTTGGCGCTGGATTACTTGGCGCTGGCACTTTGAAGGATCTATCACTTGCACTCTTTATTGGTTTAGCGGTGGGCACTTACTCTTCAATCTTTATCGCACCTCCTGTGCTTGCACAGTTACGTGAGAAGGAGCCTGCGATGCAGGCACTTGCAAAGAGAGTTAATGGCCGCGGTGCACCAGCTGGTGTAACAACACCTGCACCTGCTCATTCAGATGAGCGTCGTGGACCACGCAATCAACCAAAGCGTAAACATCGCAAGTAGCGGTACCTAAATGGATACTTTGATTGCACCAGTTATAAGTGCGCTCAAAGAGCACCATGCAACGAATAACTTCGATGACGTTGAACGTGCCTTTGTTGTCGCTGAAAAGGCACATACTGGGCAGCTTCGAAAGTCCGGTGATGCCTATATAACCCACCCCGTTGCAGTTGCCAATATCTTGGCCGAGCTTGGGTTGACCTCTGAAGCAATCATCGCTGCGCTGCTACATGACACAGTAGAAGACACTGCATATTCACTCAAAGAGCTGCGCCATGATTTCGGAGATGAAATCGCTGGATTAGTTGATGGTGTGACAAAGCTCGACAAGTTAACTTACGGACCAACTGCTGAGGCCGAAACTGTTCGCAAGATGGTTGTTGCGATGTCTAGAGATATCCGAGTGCTGGTTATCAAGTTAGCTGATCGATTACACAACGCTCGTACATGGAAATATGTTTCACCTGAAAGTGCCCAGCGCAAAGCCCGTGAAACTTTAGATATCTATGCACCGCTTGCACACCGCCTTGGTATGAATGCGATCAAGTGGGAGTTAGAGGATCTTTCATTTGAGGTACTGGAGCCTAAGAAATTCGAGGAGATTTCTCGCCTTGTTGCTGATCGCTCACCCTCTAGAGATAAGTTAACTCACGATGTAATTGAGATCGTTACGCAAGATTTAGACGGCGATGGTATCAAAGCAACTGTTACAGGACGCCAGAAGCATTTCTTCTCGGTTTATCAAAAGATGGTTGTTCGTGGGCGCGAGTTCAACGACATTTATGACTTAGTTGGTATTCGTGTTCTCGTTGAGGATGTCCGTGATTGCTACGCAGTTCTTGGTGCGATTCACGCTAGGTGGAGTCCGGTGCCAGGTCGCTTTAAGGATTACATCGCGATGCCAAAGTTCAACTTGTATCAATCACTTCACACAACGGTCATTGGACCAACTGGTAAAGCAATTGAGATTCAGATTCGCACATTCGATATGCACTCACGTGCGGAGTTCGGTATCGCGGCGCATTGGAAATACAAACAAGGTCACGAAAACAACGAGAGTTCCCCTGAGATGCTCTGGCTGCGTCAGTTGCATGAGTGGCAGAAAGAAACAGAGGATCCATCAGAGTTCCTTGAAGCTTTGCGCTTTGATTTAGGAACACCAGAGGTTTTCGTTTTCACTCCTAAGGGCAGCGTTGTTGCTCTGCCTGGTGGCTCAACTCCTGTCGACTTTGCCTTCTCTGTTCATACTGATGTGGGTTTTAGATGTGCAGGAGCAAAGGTGAACGGTCGTCTTGTTCCATTGGAGTCACGCTTGAATAATGGTGATGTGGTTGAGATAGTCACGAACAAAGGTGAGCACGCAGGGCCAAGTCGTGATTGGCTCAACTTTGTTAAGAGTCCACGTGCTCGCTCCAAGATTAAGGGTTGGTTTAGCAAGGAACGACGCGAAGAAGCAATAGATGCAGGTCGTGAATCTATAGCTCGGCAAATGCGAAAAGCTGGTTTACCTTTGCAAAAGATTTTTGCAGGTCATTCACTTCTAGAGCTAGCCCATGAGCTTCGTTATCCAGATATCGATGCGCTGTATTCAGCAGTCGGTGATGGACATATCTCTGCTGCCTCTGTCATCGACAAACTTGTTATATCCATGGGCGCAGAAGATTCTCACCCAGAACCGACTATGGATACCTTCACTCCACGCGCCCCAACGGCAAGACGCTCCAGTAATGCAATTGATGTTGAAGGTGCTGATGATGTGTTAGTGAAGTTGGCACGCTGCTGCACACCAGTTCCAGGTGATGCAATTATGGGATTTATAACTAAGGGCAGTGGAGTCTCTATTCATAGAAATGACTGCGTGAATGCAGATGATTTGCTTCATAACCAAAGCGATCGCATCGTTAATGTCTCTTGGCGCTTAGGTGCGGCCAGCGTCTTCTTAGTGAACATCCAAATCGAAGCTTTGGATCGTGCTTCACTGCTTGCAGATGTGACACGCACACTTTCAGATCAGCAGGTCAATATTCTTAGCGCTGCAGTGAGTACTTCAAAGGATCGCACAGCAATCTCACGCTTTACATTTGAAATGGCAGATGCAACACATCTAGATGCGGTGCTTGCAGCGGTCAGACATATTGAGGGTGTTTACGATGTTTATCGCACTACCAACAATTAACTAAATTCAGCTAAACCCTTTTGAGCCTCTTCTAACCAGACCTTTCGAGCTGTTGCAGATTCACGTGCCTCAGATGCCTTCTTGGCATTTCCAGCGGCCTCTGATTTAGCTGCAACCTTTTCGTAGTTTTCGATTGATTCAGTTAGCTGCTTAACAACTTCTTGCGCGCGAGCCTTTGCCGCAGGATCTGTCTTGCGCCAGATTTCAGCTTCAGCTTCTTTGATTACGCTTTCTACGGCATGAACGCGAGCATCAAGGGATGTGCGCTTATCGCGGTGAGTCATACCGATCTTGCTCCACGCGTTCATGAGATCACGAAGAGCCTTCTTGGCTTCATCTAAGTTGGTAATAGGAAGCAATGCTTCAATCTGCACAACCAACTCTTCACGCTTAATCAGATTGGCAGCCATTGTTGTGTCGCGCTTTTCTAGATCAGCGTTCTTAGCTGTGAAGAATTGATCTTGTGCTGCTTTAAATCGAGCCCACATCTTTGCATCATCACTTGGCTTGCCACGTCCGGCAGCTTTCCACGCATCCATAAGGGCTTTAAAACGCTTAGCAGTTGGAACCCACTCAGTTGAATTTGCTAACTTCTCGGCCTCTTCAATAATCGCCTTCTTGGCATCCACTACAACTTTTTGGACAGATTCAAGAGCAGCAAAGTGTGTGCGGCGGCGCTTATCAAATTTGTTACGGGAGGAAGAAAAACGCTTCCACAGATCTGCATCTGCTTTCTTATCTAAACGAGGAGCTGATTTCCATTCATCAAGGAGAACCTTGAGGCGATCTCCAGTTACTTTCCAGCTCTCAGAAAGAGCAAGGCTTTCAGCCTCTGCAACAATCTTTTCTTTCTCAACAAGAATCTGTTCGCGGCGAGCGGCTTTAGCTGCAGTCTCTGCCGCCTTCTTTGCCTCGTATGCTTCGCGATGACCTTCGATAAGTGGTTCGATTTGTTCCACTGATGCTGAAAGCGCATCCAGATCGCCAACACCATTTAACTCTTTTACTTGTTCACGCAATTTCTTAACTGCAGCATATGCATCCGATGGAACGAGTGCGCCACTTTTGATACGGGCTGCAAGGAGAGCTACTTCAGCTGCAAGGAGTTCAAATTTGCGAACGAAGTAAGCCAAGGCCTCTTCTGCAGTCTTACCAGGATACGAACCAACTGCTTTTTCACCGGAGGAGGTGCGAACAAAGACTGTTCCATCTTCGCCCACTCGGCCAAAGGCTGAAGGGTCTCCGATTAGTGCTGATGCTGCACTTGCTTGTGGTGTTGGATTGAATTCGCTCATGGTGTGTTCCCTTTCAGCGCGTTGTTCTGATCTAGAACGTCGCTATCAGTGTGCGTGCTCACTCAAGGCGCACCTTGGATGAGCGTGAATCGTGCGGAGGTAAAAGGTACCCTGTATAGGTGTGTGAGCGTCAATCGCTCCTATTTTTAAGCGTGGGCGAAGGGGTGAAATCGGTGCTGGTCGACTCTTTTGCAGCCCCCATGTATGCCACTAACTGCTGGGTTATTGCACCCAAGGCTGGAAGTGAGTGCGTAGTTATAGATCCTGGTATGCCTGATGTTTCGCTGATGTTGGATGAGATTCTCAAGAAACACTCCCTTAAGCCTGTCGCAATCATTGCTACCCATGGACATCTCGACCACACCTTCTCTATTCAACCGATTGCCGATGGTTATTCAATCCCTGCCTACATTCATTCGCTGGATCGCTATGCCTTAGCTCATCCCGAACGTATTCATGGACCAGAATTTGCAGCGACATTATCGGCTATGGACTTTGTCGAACCTGCGGATGTAAGAGAATTGCGTAATGAAGAAGTTGTGGAGCTTGTGGGCATGAAATTCAAAGCCATCCACGCACCTGGCCACACAGCCGGTTCACTTGTCTTTGTAGTTGATGATGAATTATTAGTCAGCGGCGATGTTCTCTTTGCTGGTTCGATAGGTCGCACAGATACACCCGGCGGATCAGCTGAAGCTATGGAGACTACTTTGCGAAAGAAAATTATGCCGTTGCCAGATCATTTACGGGTACTGCCTGGCCATTATGCAGAGACCACCATGTCCGCTGAGAAAAAGAGCAATCCATATTTAACTGCTCTGAAGGGTCGCTACTAATGGCTGGACAAAAGATTCAAGCTCCTAAAGGTGTGAGTGAATATGTTCCACCGCGCTCTGCAGCCTTTGAATTTGTACGCGAATCTCTTATTGAGCCTGCGCGCAAAGCTGGTTATCAACTCATTGAACTTCCAGTTTTTGAGGATACTGAACTCTTCACACGTGGTGTCGGTGAATCTACTGATGTTGTTTCAAAGGAAATGTATACGTTCCTAGATCGCGGAGATCGCTCCATTACTTTGCGCCCAGAGGGAACTGCCGGTGTGATGCGTGCAGTAATTGAACATGGATTAGATCGCGGTCAACTGCCAGCCAAACTTTGGTATTCAGGTCAGTTCTTTCGAGCAGAGAGACCACAAGCAGGCCGATATCGCCAGTTCTATCAAGTGGGCATTGAAGCAATTGGTTTAGATGATCCAGCCATTGACGCTGAAGTAATTGCGATAGCTGATGCGGGATTTAAGGCTATTGGTTTAAGTAAATATCGTTTGGAGATAACGAGTTTAGGTGATGCTGATTCTCGAGCTGCTCATCGCATTGATTTAGTGAAATTTATTGCAGGGATGAAATTAGATGAGGCAACTGCTGCGCGCGCAGCACTTAATCCACTACGTCTTTTTGATGATAAGCGCCCTGAAATCAAAGAAGCTATGGCTAAAGCACCATTACTTGTTGATTACTTAAGTCAGAGTTCACGTGCTCACTTCGAACAAGTGAAGAAATATCTTGATGTCTTAGGTATCACTTACACACTTAACCCTCGCATGGTTCGTGGGTTGGATTACTACACCGGCACGACATTTGAGTTTGTCCACGAGCTTTTAGGTGCTCAATCTGGAATCGGTGGGGGAGGTCGCTATGACGGCCTTATGGCAGAACTTGGCGGCCAGTCTTTATCTGGAATTGGTTTTGGTTTAGGTGTTGATAGAGCCCTTCTCGCAGCAGAGGCTGAAGGAGTAGTTAACGAGAACTCCTTTGTCTCAGATCTATTCATCATTCCTCTAGGCGATGCTGCAAAAGAGATGGCGATGAAAATTGCTAGTGACTTACGAAGTGCCAATAAGAGCGTGGAGATTGCATTTGGAGATCGGGCTCTCAAGGGTGCTATGAAAGGTGCGGACAAGAGCGGTGCGCGCTATGTCATCGTTTTGGGGGATTCAGAGATTTCTAGCGCGACGGTCGAGCTAAAAGAGATGAAAACCGGTGCCACTTCATCGGTTAAGATTGCCTCATTAATCAGCGCAATTTAGTTATAGGGATGTAGAACGCAACCATGTTAAGAACTCACGATGCAGGCTCATTGCGCAAATCCCATGCCGGAACCACCGTTACTTTGGCTGGTTGGGTTTCACGCCGCCGCGATCACGGTGGGGTTGCCTTTATTGATCTGCGCGATGCATCAGGTTCAGTGCAGGTAGTTATCCGCGATGAAAAGATGGCGGGATCACTTCGAGCGGAGTGGTGCCTCATGATTACTGGTGAAGTTTTAGCTAGACCTGCAGGAAATGAAAATACAAATATTCCGACTGGTGAAATCGAAATTATGGGTGACACCGTTGTTGTATTAAGTGAATCAGCGCCTTTGCCATTCCCGGTTGATTCAGGAAATGATTCGGATATCAGCGAAGAAGTGCGCCTGAAGTATCGTTACCTAGATTTGCGACGCGAGAAGCCAGCGGCAAATATGCGTTTGCGCTCAAAAGTGACTTCAGTAATTCGTCGCGTGATGGAAGATGAAGCCTTCCTTGAGATTGAAACACCATATTTAACGCGCTCAACACCAGAAGGTGCTCGCGACTTCTTGGTTCCCGTGCGTCTGCAACCAGGTAGTTGGTATGCATTGCCGCAATCGCCGCAGCTCTTTAAGCAGCTATTGATGGTGGCTGGAATGGAAAAGTATTACCAAATCGCACGATGTTTCCGCGATGAAGACTTTAGAGCAGATCGCCAACCAGAGTTCACACAGCTCGATATCGAAATGTCATTTATTGACCAAGAGGACATTTTGGCTGTTGCAGAAAAGATTGTCGCAAAGATTTGGAAAGAAGCAGTTGGCTACACAATTCCACTTCCATTACAGCGCATGACATATGCCGATGCGATGACTCGATATGGTTCAGATAAGCCAGATCTTCGTTTTGGATATGAATTAACTGAGCAGACTCAATATTTTGCACAAACAACTTTTAGAGTTTTCCAAGCTCCATATGTTGGAAGCGTTGTTATGCCTGGGGGAGCAACTTCACCCAGGCGCGAACTAGATGCCTGGCAAGACTGGGCTAAAGCACGCGGTGCTAAGGGTCTTGCCTACATCTTGGTAAATGAAGATGGAACGTTGGGCGGACCAGTTGCTAAGAATCTCTCAGAGCAAGAATCTGCAGGAATTGCAGCAGCGGCAGGTGCTAAAGCTGGAGATGCAATTTTCTTTGCAGCAGGTGAGCGAAGTGCGTCACTGAGTTTGCTCGGTGCCGTTCGTTTAGAAATTGGTAAGCGTTGTAATTTGATTCCTGCAGATAAGTGGGAGTTCCTCTGGGTAGTTGATGCACCAATGTTTGAACCAACTGATAATGGTGGTTGGACAGCCGTGCACCATCCATTTACTGGACCTAAACCAGAGTTTGCTAAGAGTTTTGCTAAAGATCCAGCCTCAGCACTTGCCTATGCATATGACATTGTTTTAAATGGAACTGAGCTTGGCGGTGGATCAATTCGTATTCATGATCGCCAAATCCAGAAAGATGTTTTCAGTGTTATCGGTCTAAGTGATGAAGAAGCACAGAGCAAGTTTGGTTTCCTATTGGAAGCCTTCAACTACGGACCACCTCCACATGGTGGAATTGCTCTAGGTCTTGATCGAGTATGCGCACTGCTTACTGGTTCAGATTCCATCCGAGAAGTTATTGCTTTCCCTAAGACTGCTAGTGGTGGAGACCCATTAACGGGTGCTCCAACTCCCATTACTCCGGCGCAACGCAAGGAGAGCGGTATTGATGGCGCTCCGAAAGCAGCGCCTCAGGTAGGCTAACAACATGGGCCCAGGTGGAATTGCAACAATAATCGCGAGTTGTGCGCTGATGGTTATCGCCATTGCAGTTGCATACGTGATTATTCGTGTTGGCCGGCTTGTTGATGAAGCAAAAGCCTCCCTTAAAGCTCTTACTGATGAGACCGCACCGTTAATCGATGAGGTTCACACAACCGTGACTTTGGTTAATGGACCACTCAAGAGTATTAATCGCATTACAAAGAACGCCGAAGATTTATCTGACAAGGTAAATGAGGCAACAACATCTTTTATTAACAAGAATGGCTCAGCAGTTAAGGTTGCTGGGGCGTTGCTTTCTGCTGCTTCGATGAAGAAAACTCGATCTAAGAAGAAGGCTGAGTGATCCTCACAAGTGGAATCCGCCGAGATCCGTTCGCGCTGGCTGCGCTTCTTTGAAACAGATAACCGTCAAGGGTTAACCCACACAGTTATCCCTTCAGCATCATTAATTGCTGATGATCCTAATCTTTTGCTCGTCAATGCAGGAATGGTTCCATTTAAGCCCTATTTTCTCGGGGAGATTACTCCGCCATACAAGCGTGCTACTTCAGTTCAAAAGTGTGTTCGCACATTAGATATTGATGAAGTTGGAAAAACAACTCGGCACGCATCGTTTTTCCAGATGTGTGGGAACTTTTCCTTTGGAGATTACTTCAAGGAGGGCGCTATTGCACTTGCCTGGGAGTTGCTGACTCGTCCCGTTAATGACGGTGGTTATGGTTTCCCAGAAGATCGTTTATGGGTAACAGTCTATTTGGATGATGATGAAGCTGCAGATATTTGGCATAACAAGATGGGTGTTCCAAAAGAGCGCATCCAACGACGCGATATGGAAGATAACTTTTGGTCAATGGGTGTTCCTGGGCCATGCGGTCCATGTTCTGAGATTTATTACGACCGTGGTCCTGCATTTGGCGCAGAAGGTGGCCCAATTGCTGATGAAAATCGTTACATGGAAGTTTGGAACTTGGTGTTCATGCAAAATGAACGCGGAGTTGGTTCAGGCAAAAATGATTATCCAATTCTAGGTGAGCTGCCAGCAAAGAGTATTGATACAGGTTTAGGCCTAGAGCGAATGGCTGCGCTTCTACAAGGTGTTGAAAATATTTATGAAATTGACACAACAATGCAGATTTTAACTAAGGCATCACAACTTACTGGAGTTAAATATGGATCTTCAGACAAGTCAGATATCTCACTTCGCATTATTGCTGACCATGCCAGGACTTCAGCAATGCTTATCGGTGATGGTGTAACACCTGGAAATGAAGGTCGTGGGTATGTTCTGCGCCGCATGATGCGTCGCACCATTCGTAACATGCGTCTACTTGGCTCTATGGATCCCATCATGTCTGAGCTCACAGTTGCAGCAATTGGCGCGATGGGACCTCAGTACCCAGAGCTAGTTACAGATTCAAAGAGAATTCTTTCAGTCAGTGTTTCAGAAGAAGAAAGTTTCTTGCAAACCCTAAAGAGTGGAACACAGATCTTTGATGTGGCAAGTGCTGCGCTAAAGAAGAGCAAGAGTGCGATACTTCCTGGAGAAGATGCGTTCAAACTCCATGACACTTACGGATTTCCCTTTGATTTAACTTTAGAGATGGCACGTGAAGAAGGCCTAGAAGTTGATGAAGATGGCTTCCGCCGCTTGATGAAAGAACAAAAGGATCGCGCTAAAGCCGACTCAAAGGCTAAAAAGAGTGGTCACACAGACCTCTCCGTCTATCGCCAAGTGGCCGATAAGAACGGTAAGTCTGAGTTCATTGGATACTCACATCTAACAAGTGAAGCTAAAGTCATTGCTGTTTTAGTTGATGGAAATTTAGTTGGCTCAGCTGGCACGGAAGAGGAAGTTGAAATTGTTTTGGATCGCACACCTTTCTATGCAGAAGGCGGCGGACAGTTAGCAGATGGAGGAACAATCACCTTAGCTAACGGTGCTGTAGTTGAAATTGAAGATGTCCAGACTCCAGTTCCTGGCGTTTTCGTTCACCGTGGTCGTGTTCTCTCCGGTTCACTTGAAAGTGGTTCTCAGGGACAAGCAGCTATCGATGTTGAACGTCGACATGCAATCTCCCGTGCGCACACCGCAACACACATGGTTCATAAAGCTTTTCGCGAACTCCTGGGTGAAACAGCAACACAGGCAGGCTCTGAGAACTCACCAGGAAGATTCCGTTTTGATTTCCCTGCAACAGGAGCAGTTCCTGCATCAGTTCTCAATGATGTTGAGTCCCGTGTTAACACGTTGCTTCTAGATAACCTTGAGGTGAGCGCAGAAGTAATGTCACAAGAGGCTGCCAAGAAACTTGGCGCAATGGCTCTCTTTGGCGAAAAGTATGGCGATCAAGTGCGTGTTGTTAGCGTTGGCGACTGGGCACGTGAGCTTTGTGGCGGCACACACGTTTCTCGCTCTGGCCAGTTAGGCGTTGTTAAGCTTTTGAGTGAGTCATCAATCGGTGCTGGAGTTCGTCGTGTTGAGGCTCTTGTGGGCGTTGATGCTTATAAGTTCTTAGCTCGCGAACACATCTTGCTCAACTCTCTAACAGAAATTATAAAGGGTGCACGAGTTGAAGAGCTTCCAGAACGCATAAACGGATTGATCAACTCAATGAAAGAGATCGAAAAGGAGCTCAGTGTTTTGCGTTCGGCTCAAGCGCTAGCCCAGGTGGGAGAGATCGCAAAGAGTGCAAAGGTTGTTAATGGAACAACAGTCATTACATCTGTTCTAGGTGATGGCATCTCTGGAGATGATTTGCGAAAGATTGCCTTAGAACTGCGCTCGAAGGCTGCAAACAGTGTTGTTGCACTGATTAGCGTCAATGATTCAAAGCCGGTCTTAGTTGTTGCAGCTAGTGATGCTGCGCGCGCTGCAGGCGTGAAGGCGGGAGCCCTAGTAAAGATTGGTTCAACTGTATTAGGTGGTGGCGGAGGCGGTAAAGATGACTTCGCTCAAGGCGGAGGAACAGATGCTGCTAAATCAGTTGATGCATTAGCCGCAATTTCACAAGCCCTCGTTGGATAATAACCCCATGCAAAGAGGTCGCCGAATCGCTTTTGATTACGGCGATGTCAGAATTGGTGTTGCAGTCTGTGATCCGGATGCAATATTAGCCACACCACTCACAACCTTAAAGGCCTCTGATAACAAGCTTCAATCTCAAATCGCAGAGATTTTCACTGAGTACGAACCTATTCAAATCTATGTAGGTAAGCCGTCACATATGGATGGACGAGAGAGTGAGTCAGCAGCAAAAGCTTCCACCTTTGCAAAAATGTTGAGCGAATTGAGTTCATGTCCAGTAACACTTATAGATGAGCGATTGAGCACGGTGACGGCCACGCGCAATATGCGAGATTCAGGCGTAAACAGCAAGGATTCGCGGGCTTCAATTGATCAGGCGGCAGCGGTAGCGATACTCAACTTTGCTCTAGAAATTGAAAAGAACAAAGGATGAAACTATTTAGTAATCCTCTTATCCGTGTTATTGCAGCTCTTGCTTTTGTCGCACTTCTTAGTCTTTGCATTCACACAGTTAGGTCCAATGTTTCAACTGCACCAGATTTTCCTACTGCCAATATCGGAGCCAATTCTGCAGTTGTTGTTATTGAAATTCCAGCTGGCGCTACTGGATCAGACGTGGGACAAATCCTTTTCAAAAACAAGGTAACCAAGTCCGCTCTTGCATACTTTCGAGCAGCAGTAGCAGATCCACGCTCTGCTCAGGTTTCCCCAGGTGCGCACGAATTAAATTTAGAGATCTCAGCGCGCCAAGCACTGGAACAATTACTTGATCCTGCACGAATCCCCAACCTTATAAAGATTTTCGAGGGTGGATGGAAGAGTGAAATTATTGATTCACTTCTCAAGTATGGCTTTGCTAAAAAAGATGTTGACGCCGCATTCAAAGAAGTCGTGTTGCCACAGGGATTTTCAAATGCTGAAGGTTTACTCTTTCCAGCCCAGTACTCATTCCCATCCGGTACAAGTGCATTGGAAGCCGTTCAAGCGATGGTAGATCGCTTTTCACATGAAGCTACGGGACAAGAACTTCTCTCTGCACAAGGAAAGCTTTCTCCAGCTCAATTGTTGACTATTGCCTCACTGGTCCAGGCTGAGGGGGATACGAAGGATTTCGATAAGGTTTCACGGGTGATTAGAAATCGCTTAGCTATTTCTATGCCGTTACAGTTGGATTCTACGGTCCACTACGTCAAGAAAGTTCGTGGACAAATCTTTTTAAGCACTAACTCCACCCTGATCAAGTCTGCATACAACACATACAGAAATTATGGTCTCCCACCAACACCAATCGGAAATCCAGGAGCGCAAGCTATAGCCGCAGCCTTAAAACCGGCCGTCGGAGATTGGCTGTTCTTTATTACAGTGGCTCCGGGGGACACACGGTTCACTCGCTCTAATGATGAATTTCTTACTTGGAAATCGCTCTATGAGAAAAACAGAAAGGCAGGAGCATTCAAATGATTAAGGCTGCTGTCTTGGGATCACCAATTTCACATTCTCTTAGCCCACTGCTACATAACACTGCTTACGCACAACTAGGCATACAAGGTGGTTATGAAGCAATTGAGGTTAATGCCGGAGGCTTGGGCAAATTCATGGATGATCGAGATGAATCCTGGACAGGTTTCTCGTTAACTATGCCACTAAAAGAAGAGGCAATCTCATACGCCGATCACGTTGATGAATTAGCCATGAGAATTAATAGTGCAAATACTTTGTACAAAGATGGGGGAGTGTGGCGTGCTACATCCACAGATGTCATCGGCTTCTCTCAGGCACTTCAATTCCACAAGATTGCCATCAAGGGTCATGTCGTGATTCTTGGTGCTGGAGCAACCGCGCGTGCAGCGGCGGCAGCGTGCGATGGATCAGCAGAACAAATCACTGTAATAAATCGTTCACTCTCAAGAGTTCAAGGTATGTCAGAAGCAGTTCTTGAATCTGAGTTGAGTTTTCTAGATTGGAATAGCCTCAACGTTCTCTCTGATGCCGATTTAGTAATTAGCACTGCACCGGCTGGGGTTACCGATTTAATTGATTTACCGGAGAAAACCTCTGCTCCATTTTTTGAAGTTCTCTACAAGCCATGGCCTACGCCTGCCTCAGCGCTGTGGGCATCACGCGGCGGAACTGTCATTGATGGATTGGATCTCTTAATTCATCAAGCAATAGCTCAAATCGTAATTTTCACAGGTAAGACTTTCGATAGTACGGCCATGTACACACAACTGCGCAGCGTGGGTTTGACAGCCCTTAAGTAATCCACACGCTTCTTCTCTAGCTAGGGCTAAACCCTACTCTTGTTAGGTGTCCTACCTATTGTTTGCACTTCCGATTTCTATTGCTGACTTATCACAACGCAAAATCCCGAATATCTACTTAATGTTCTACACCTACTTCACTGTCGCTCTTTTGGTTATCAAAGGAGTTCCAAGTGCGATTTTCTTGCTCTTTGTTTTTCTGACTCTTGCGATATTCGCATTGTGTGGAGTTGGGATGGGCGACTGCAAATTGATTGCGCTAATTACGTTCATGCTAGAGCTCTCTCATATCCAAGAATTCGAACATCTGCTTTTTTCAATACTTCTAGCTGCCCTTGTTGAAATTATGCTCAGATGGGGATATTCCAAGGTATTTCCGCGAACCATTGCCATGGCACCTGCAATATTTCTAGGAACAACCCTTTATTTGGCAACGAGCGGGAGCTAACTTCTGCAAGAATAGGCACATGCGTTGGTTAACTGCGGGTGAATCACATGGTCAAGCACTCAGTGCCATCATTGAAGGAATCCCTGCCTCAGTGGAAATCACAACAGCAGATATTGATCGTCACCTTGAGCGACGACGTCTTGGCTATGGACGTGGGGCTCGACAAAATTTTGAAGCGGACAAAGTCACAATCCTTGGCGGAATCCGTTTAGGTCTTACACAAGGTGGGCCTATTGCAATCCAAGTGGGTAACTCAGAGTGGCCTAAATGGGAAAAGGTAATGTCTGCTGATCCTGTACCAGAAGAGGAAATCAAAGATTTAGCACGCAATGCACCGTTAACTCGACCACGTCCAGGTCATGCCGATTTAGTTGGAATGCAGAAGTATGATTTAGATGATGCAAGACCAATTCTGGAACGAGCAAGTGCCCGTGAAACTGCTTCTCGTGTTGCACTTGGCGCGGTTGCGCGAAGTTTCCTTGAGCAGAGTGTTGGCATAACGATTTTGTCTCACGTTTTATCTATCGGAAAAGCTCGCGTGAGTGATAACTATGAACTTCCTGATGCGAAGGACATGGCAAGAATTGATAAGGATCCTGTTCGTTGCGCTGATGCAATAACGAGTGCGGCAATGATTAAGGAAATTGAAGCAGCCCACGCAGATGGCGACACTTTAGGCGGAGTAGTTGAAGTTTTAGCTTTTAATATGCCACCTGGATTAGGTTCACATGTTCACTGGGACCGCAGACTTGATGCTCGTTTAGCGGGCGCTTTGATGGGGATTCAAGCCATTAAGGGTGTTGAAGTTGGAGATGGTTTTGAAACTGCAACCCGACGTGGCTCAGTTGCACACGATGAAATTGAAAAGAATAAGCAAGGCAAGATCGTTCGCCGCACTGATCGAGCTGGCGGAACTGAAGGTGGAATGTCTAATGGAGAAGTTCTACGCGTTCGAGCAGCGATGAAGCCCATCTCCACAGTTCCTAAGGCTTTAGACACTATTGATGTTGCAACAGGTGAGAGCGCTAAAGCAATTAATCAGCGCTCTGATGTGTGCGCCGTTCCTGCTGCGGGAGTAGTGGCAGAGGCAATGGTGGCACTTGTTTTGGCCGAAGCAGTACTTGAAAAATTCGGTGGTGATTCAGTAACCGAAACACGTCGTAATTTCACTAGCTACATGCAGAACCTGAACTTTTCATAAAGATGCCTCGCCTTATATTGATTGGGCCTCCAGGTTGCGGTAAATCAACTGTGGGAGCGGCGTTAGCTCAAAAGCTCACCATTGATTTCATCGACACCGATGTGGCAATTGAATCTTCATATGGCCACAAGATTTCAGATATCTTTGTTGATAAAGGTGAAGAATTCTTTCGAGATTTAGAATTCAAGGTTCTCGGCCAGTCTTTGACAGTGAAGGATTGTGTTCTCTCCCTTGGTGGGGGAGCACCGATTGCACAAAGAGCTCAGGAGATTCTTAAAACAGCAAAAGCGCCTATCTGCTTTTTGGATGTTTCATTAGCAGTTGCCGCACCAAGAGTGGGCTTTAACCGAGATCGACCACTGTTGCTAGGTAACCCACGAGCACAATGGCAGTCACTTGCAGAGACACGTAGACCAATCTACGAATCTTTGGCTAGCTTTGTCATTAAAGTTGATGCCATGTCTGTTGAAGAAGTTGTTGACGCGATTGTTTCCAAATTATGATTCACACAATCCGAGTTAATACAGAACACGAGTATGAGGTTGTCATTGGTTGCGATTGGCAATCAACACTTAAGGAGTCACTAGCGACCTATACGCGCGTAGCCCTTGTTTATTCATCAGCTATGCGTGAGCAAATCAAGGGATTTCAACCAGAGAATACAGAAATTCATTATTTTGAAGTCTCAGATGGTGAAGGAGCAAAGACCTCCTCTTCTCTGCAATCTTTATGGAACTGGTTAGGCGCTGCCGGCTTCACTCGCTCTGATGCCGTTGTTGGAATAGGCGGAGGAACAATCACTGATTTAGCTGGCTTTGCAGCCGCATCCTGGTTGCGTGGTATCGACTGGATTGCCGTTCCTACGACAGTAGCTGGAATGGTTGATGCGGCAATCGGTGGAAAGACTGGAATTAATAGTGATTATGGAAAGAATCTAATCGGTGCTTTTCATTCACCACGCAAAGTCCTTATAGATTTGTCTTGGTTGAAAACTCTTGGTGATAGAGATTTTGCCGCAGGATTAGCAGAAGTCGTTAAGTGCGGATTTATCGTGGATGTGCAGATTCTGGAGTTGCTTAAGGGCAAAAACCTGAGTGCGATTCGAAGTGATGCGGCTTTGGTGCAAGATTTGATAACTCGATCTGTTGCAGTCAAGGCCCATGTTGTTGCAAGTGATTTCAAGGAATCATTCGGGCGAGAAGTACTTAATTATGGACATACATTGGGTCACGCCATTGAAATCCATAGCAAATATTCGCTGCGCCATGGTGAAGCAGTATCCATCGGTCTAGTCTTTGCTGCCCAATTGGCTGGCGTTAAGGGATTGCTGGATCCAGAGACTATTGCAGCTCATGAGCAGATTTTGAATGGAATCGGCCTACCAACTAATTATCCAAGTGATTCTTGGCAACATCTTTATCCACTGCTTGCTTTAGACAAAAAATCGCGGGGGCATCAACTGCGTTTCGTCGCCTTGAGTGGCATAGGTAAGACCGTGCGCATTGAGGATGCAAATGAAAGCGAACTCCGCACCGCGTATGAGAGAATTAGTTCATGAAGATTATGGTTATCAATGGCCCAAATTTGGCCCGTCTAGACATACGTGACTCTTCAATTTACGGGGACCTCAACTACGCTGAACTGAAATCTTTAATCGAAACCACAGCAGCTTCTGCAGGGATGCAAGCCGATGTTCGACAGAGCAATGATGAGGCAACAATTATCGGCTGGTTACATGAAGCCGCTGATGCGAAGTTACCGGTCATCATCAATCCAGCGGCGTTCACACATTATTCTTATGCAATCCGTGATGCTGCAGAGCTTTTAAGGGCGCCACTTATTGAAGTACATTTATCAAATCCAATGGCACGTGAAGAGTTTCGTCACACATCAGTAATTTCTGGTGTGGCCACAGGGACAATCGCCGGATTTGGTCCTAATTCCTATGTTTTAGCTATTAACGCCCTCAAATCCTTGCTTGGCTAAGTTGAAAAATCACCCGGCAAATACGGGTATCCTTAACCCCTTGTCATTGACAATCAATGGCCGAAAATAATCGCCTACAGACATGAGTGGAGCTTGAATCGTGGCAACAACAGCTGATCTAAAAAATGGAATTACTCTTGAGATTGAAACCCAGCTTTGGACAGTCGTTGAATTCCAGCATGTAAAGCCAGGCAAGGGCCCAGCTTTCGTTCGCACAAAGCTCAAGTCAGTTTTGACTGGAAAAGTTATTGATCGCACATTTAACTCTGGCGTGAAGATTGAAATCGCAATCTTGGAAAAGCGCGACATGCAGTATTTGTATAAAGAGGGCGATGACTTCGTGTTTATGGATAGCAAGACTTTCGACCAGATGACGATTCCTATGGCGGTTGTGGGCGATATGGCTAACTACATGCTTGAAAACACTGATGCAGTAGTTGCAATTAATGAAGGAAATCCTCTTTACATTGAATTAGCTGCGTCAGTTCCTTTGCGTATTACATACACAGAGCCAGGAATCCAAGGAGATCGCTCTTCTGGTGGAACTAAGCCTGCAACTGTTGAAACTGGAATTGAAATTCAGGTCCCACTCTTTATCAAGCAGGACGAGATTGTCATGGTTGATACACGTGATGGGTCATACCAAGGCCGCGCTAACTAGTGTCTGCCCGCAGTAAAGCTAGAAAGCAAGCTTTAGACCTGCTTTTCGAGGCTGATATTCGTGGCACCAACTCTTTGGAGACGCTCAATGCCAGAGATCTTGTTGAAGAAGGCCCTGATGCCAGACCAATCCGTGAATACACTCGCTCACTTGTAGTCGGCGTAAATGAGAACACACGAAAGATTGATGAACTTATTACGACCTATGCCCAAGGCTGGGATATGGATCGACTCCCCAACGTTGATCGCAATATCTTGCGCTTAGCTATCTATGAAATTTTATGGGCTGCGGATATTCCAGATAGTGTGGCAATCGATGAAGCGTTGAGTTTGGCCAAGGAGCTATCTACCGATGATTCTTCTGGCTTCATCCACGGTGTTTTAGGGCGAATCTCATCACTTAAAGAGAATTTGTCCCTTTAGTCTCAAATAGTAAGTTGTGCTGGCTCAAATAGATCTTAAAAGCATCTTCACTGCAACCAATAGTGGTTGTGAGAAAATCAATGTCGCTTTTGCGCAAAGATAGGATTTCGCCATTAAAGTCCTGGCGTTCTTTGATGATTCCAAAGAGAAATGAAAATAGGATTTTTTGGGTCAGGCTTTGGTTCGTGGATAGCTCTGAAAGCTCTCGGACTCTTCGTACATCCATCACAATCTTGTGCGTGAGGCCTTGAGTGGGTGAGTGTCCAGTTAAGAGATATGACAGAGGCACTTCGTAGAAATCCGAGAGTTCGGATGCTTTCTTCACACTCAATGTTCTATCGCCACGTTCATAGGAGCCAAGGGCGACTGCTCGTAATTTCTTGTGGCTTTTGCTTTCAACATCGGCCAAGGTCAGATTGCGTGAAAGGCGTATTGAGCGAAGTCGTGCGGCTATTTCTTCCATTTCTATGTTCATGGGGACAGGCTAGGCATGTCATGCCACACCCATTTTTGGATATCCACAGAGGCCAGAGGTTGCTGATATAGTCACCCACGCATCCTTTAACGACCCATCCTGCGAGGTGGGGAAGGAGATTTACATGAGCGTAGCCCTGTCCGCACAGGATATTTCACGTGCGTTGACCCGCATTTCCCATGAGATTTTAGAAAAGAATCATGGCTCATCTGACATTACTGTCTTAGGTATTCCAACTCGGGGTGCTCACCTTGCTGCCCGTATCGCAGCGATTATGAGCTCTATTGAAGGAAAAGACATTGCCCACGGAACTTTAGACATCACCTTATACAGAGATGATCTACGCCTTCGTGCACCACGGGCGATCATGCCTACATCGATTCCACCTACAGGGATTCAAGGTCGAGATGTCATCTTGATTGACGATGTGCTCTATTCAGGTCGCACAATCCGAGCAGCACTTGATGCACTTGGTGAAGTTGGACGCCCGCGCACAGTGCAATTGGCTGTGCTGGTTGATCGAGGCCATCGCCAACTACCTATTCGAGCAGATTTTGTAGGAAAGAATCTTCCGACTTCAGAGAAGCAATCAGTAAGGGTCTCTCTGACTGAAATTGATAGCGTCGATGAAGTTGTTATAGAGGGGGAGGCAAACTGATGCGACACCTTCTCTCAATCAACAATCTCAGCGCGGCAGATGCTATTGGAATTCTCGACACAGCAACTGAATTAGCCCGCATCAATGATGGACAGGTAAAGAAACTTCCAACCCTTCGTGGGCGCACGATAGTCAATCTCTTTGCTGAGGATTCAACCCGCACACGAATCTCTTTTGAAGCTGCGGCCAAGCGCCTTTCAGCCGATGTTATTAACTTCAGCGCTAAGGGTTCAAGTGCAAGTAAAGGTGAATCACTCAAAGACACTGCACAAACTTTGCAGGCGATGGGCGCAGATGCTGTTGTTATTCGCCACTCTGCATCCGGTGCAGCCCAGCGCTTAGCAGATCTTGAATGGATGTCAGGAAGTGTTATTAATGCTGGGGATGGCACACATGAACACCCAAGCCAAGCTCTCCTTGATGCTTTCACGATTCGAAAACATCTTGGCAAGGGTGCAAGTGATCTGAAGGGTCTTCGCATTGCAATAGTTGGAGATGTGTTGCACTCACGTGTTGCTCGTTCAAATGTGTTACTACTTTCAATGCTAGGAGCAGATGTTGTTCTAGTTGCTCCACCAACATTGCTTCCGGTGGGCGTGGAAAGCTGGCCAGCAACAATTTCATATGATTTTGATTCAGTCATTCCTACTGTCGATGCCATCATGATGCTGCGCGTGCAGCAGGAGAGAATGACTGATCTCTTCTTTCCTAACTCACGTGAATATTCACGCTACTTCGGGCTCAATTCAGAGCGAATGTCAGCAATGGCAAAGCACGCAATTGTTATGCACCCAGGACCTATGAACCGCGGGCTAGAGATTGCTGCAGATGTAGCAGATAGTGCTCGTTCGGTAATTGTTGAGCAGGTAACCAATGGAGTAAATGTGCGAATGGCAATTTTGTATGTCTTACTTGCCGGTGGACCTCTGGAAGTAGGGAGCAACTAATGAGTTCGCAACGTTTTTTACTAAGAGGCGGTCAAATTCTTGGCGGCAAAGCGGCAGATCTTCTTATAGCTGATGGACTAATTGCGCAGATCTCAGCATCGATATCCGATAAGGATGCAACTGTCATTGACCTTAAAGGCAGCATCGTTTTACCTGGACTTGTTGATCTACATACTCACCTGCGTGAACCAGGACGAGAAGATAGTGAAACGGTTGCAAGTGCAAGCCGGGCTGGTGCAAAGGGTGGTTTCACCGCACTTTCTGCGATGGCCAACACATCGCCAGTTGCAGATACTGCAGGTGTTGTGGAGCAGGTGTATCGCTTAGGACAAGAAGCTGGATTTGTTGATGTGTTCCCTATCGGAGCTGTGACTCAAGGACTTCACGGTGAGCAACTCTCTGAGATTGGCGCTATGGCTGATTCAGTTGCCCGTGTTCGAGTATTTAGTGATGATGGCAATTGTGTCTTTGATCCTCTAGTCATGCGCAGAGCGCTGGAATACATCAAGAAATTTGATGGCGTTATTGCACAACATGCACAGGAGCCTCGCTTAACTGTCGGTTCTCAAATGAATGAGGGAATTGTTAGTTCCAAGCTGGGCTTAAAGGGCTGGCCAGCAATCGCTGAAGAGGCAATCATTGCTAGAGATGTTTTGTTGGCCGATCATGTGCAATCACGCTTACACATCTGCCACGTCACAACAGCCGGGGGAGTCGAAATCATTCGCTGGGCGAAGGCACGTGGAATTCAAGTAACAGCCGAAGTTACTCCTCACCATTTGTTGTTGACAGATGATTTGGCTAGTTCGTATGACCCTGTATTTAAGGTCAACCCTCCACTTCGTACCAGCAATGATGTGATGGCCCTTCGCGAAGCGTTAGCCGATGGCACGATAGATATCGTCGCAACCGATCACGCACCGCACACAAGTGAGACTAAAGATTGCGAGTGGGCGGAAGCATCATTTGGAATGATTGGATTAGAAACAGCTCTCTCAATCGTTAACAAAACCATGGTCGAGAGTGGACTAATGGATTGGACCGCAGTGGCAGATCGCATATCAACGGCGCCTGCACGTATCGGTCGCTATTCAAACCACGGACAAAACCTAACTGTTGGTTCAGCCGCACATGTCACTGTGATTAATCCAACGAAGAGTTGGGTCGTCGATCGCGATTTGGTTGTCTCTAAGAGCCGGAACACTCCATATCATGGCTATGAATTGCCAGGTTTGGTTACTCACACATTCTTTGGTGGTCGTGCAACGATGATTGATTCAAAAGTTATAGACAAGGTGGTGCAGTAATGGCACAGGCATTCCTTGTCCTAGATGACGGCAGAATCTTTGAAGGTCGTTCTTGGGGTGCCGCTGGTCGCACATTTGGTGAAGCAGTATTTCAAACTGGCATGACTGGGTATCAAGAAACTTTAACTGATCCTTCGTATCACAAGCAGGTTGTTGTTATGACTGCCCCGCATATCGGTAACACTGGCATGAACACACAAGATAATGAATCTTCAAAGATTTGGGTCGCCGGCTTTGTAGTGCGCAATCCCTCAACTTTGACATCTAATTGGCGCTCTGAGAATGATCTCGAGGACGAATTGATTTCGCAGAACGTTGTTGGAATTCAAGGCGTTGATACCCGCGCTATTACTCGCCATCTGCGTGATCGCGGTGCAATGCGAGTTGGAATCTTTTCTGGTCTAGAGCTCACTCGTGAAGAGATGGTTGTTGAAGTGCGCAAATCTCCTCAGATGGCAGGTGCCTATCTTGTGAAGGATGTTTCGACTCCAAAAACATATGTTGTTCCAGCCATTGGCAAGAAGAAGTATGTTGTAGCTGCCTTGGATCTTGGAATTAAAGCTGCAACACCAAGAATGTTGGCCCAGCGCGGAGTAGAAGTGCATGTTATGCCCCATGATTCTACTTTTGAAGAGATTCAAGCAATCAAGCCTGATGGCTTTTTCTTATCAAATGGCCCTGGTGATCCAGCAACTATGACAGAAACAATCGAACTAGTTCGAACCGTCCTAGCTGCACATATCCCTATCTTTGGTATTTGTTTTGGTCATCAGATTTTGGGTCGTGCGCTGGGTTTTGAAACATATAAGTTGCAGTTCGGTCATAGAGGAATCAATCAACCAGTAATTGATAAGAACACGCAGAAGGTTGAGATTACTGCCCATAATCATGGTTTTGCATTGAAGGCACCGACTGATGCTCAGTTCACAACTGTGTATGGACCTGGGGAAGTTACCCATGTCTGTTTGAATGATGGTGTTGTTGAAGGATTGCAACTATTGGAAGGCGCAGCATTTTCTGTTCAGTATCACCCTGAAGCTGCAGCCGGACCGCACGATGCCGCCTATCTCTTTGATCGCTTCATTGATTTGATGGGGAAGAAGGTGAAGGCCTAATGCCTCTAGATCCTTCGATTAAAAGTGTTTTAGTTATTGGAAGTGGTCCAATTGTTATTGGTCAAGCATGTGAATTTGATTATTCAGGCACACAGGCTTGTCGCGTTCTTCGAGATGAAGGTATTCGAGTTATTTTGGTGAACTCAAATCCGGCAACAATCATGACCGATCCAGAGTTTGCAGATGCTACATACATCGAACCGATTACTCCCGAGATTATCGAGGAGATTATTGCGTTGGAAAAGCCAGATGCGGTTCTTGCAACTCTAGGTGGTCAAACAGCTCTCAATGCTGCAATTGGTCTTTTTGAACGCGGAACATTAGCTAAGTATGGGGTAAAACTTATTGGCGCTGATGTTGATGCGATTCAACGTGGTGAGAACCGTGAATTATTTAGGGGAATTGTTGAGAAAGTCGGGGGAGAGTCAGCCAAGTCAATTATTTGCCACACAATGGAAGAGATCTTCGCTGCAGTTATTCAACTCAACTATCCAGTTGTTGTGCGCCCATCTTTTACTATGGGTGGTCTTGGTTCAGGTATAGCTTTTAATGAGGAAGAACTCTCACAGATTGCAGGGGCTGGTCTGCGCCATAGCCCAACATCTGAGGTTCTGCTTGAAGAATCAATTTTGGGCTGGAAAGAGTATGAACTTGAAGTAATGCGCGATCACAAAGACAACGTGGTCATTGTTTGCACTATTGAAAATCTTGATCCGATGGGTGTTCACACGGGGGATTCCATCACAGTTGCACCAGCGATGACTTTGACAGATGTTGAGTATCAAAAGCTTCGAGACTTATCTATCGACATTATTCGTGAAGTGGGAGTTGCTACTGGCGGGTGCAATATCCAATTTGCAGTAAATCCTGTGAATGGTCGAATCATTGTCATTGAAATGAACCCTAGAGTGTCGCGATCAAGTGCTTTAGCATCAAAGGCAACTGGATTTCCTATAGCAAAGATTGCAACAAAGCTTGCTATCGGCTACACACTCGACGAGATTACAAATGACATCACTAAAACCACTCCAGCCTCTTTCGAGCCGACCCTGGATTATGTTGTTGTGAAAGTGCCCCGCTTTGCTTTCGAGAAATTTGCTGACGCGGATCATCGTTTAACAACAACTATGAAGAGCGTTGGCGAAGCGATGGCTATTGGTCGTTCATTTTCGGAAGCTCTCATGAAAGCGCTTCGCTCACTTGAGCGCAAGGAGGCTATCTTTAGTTGGCCTCAGATAAGTGAGCAGGAGAAAGCCAATCTCCTAGTATCAATGAAGATTCCTACGGAATATCGCTTGCAACAGGTACAGAAGGCCATGTGGGCGGGTGCATCAATTGATGATGTCTTTGCTGCAACCAAAATCGATCCTTGGTACTTACGTCAGATTCAAATTATCAATGAGCAGGCTTTCGCCCTCACTCAGTTGGGAGAGTTAACTGCTGAGAAACTACGTGAGGCCAAAGGTAATGGTTTCTCTGACAATCAGATTGCTACTTTGCGTGGATTATCCGAAGAAGATGTTAGACGCGAGCGACATCATTTAGGGATTCGTCCTGTTTATAAAACGGTGGATACGTGTGCAGCGGAGTTTGAAGCCTTTACTCCGTATCATTATTCAAGTTATGAAGAAGAGACCGAAGTTAAGCCTCGAACAACGCCTGCAGTAATTATTTTAGGAAGTGGGCCTAACCGTATCGGTCAAGGTATTGAGTTCGATTACTCATGTGTACACGCATCATTTGTTTTGCGTGAAGCCGGGTATGAAACGATTATGGTCAACTGCAACCCTGAAACCGTTTCTACTGACTATGACACAAGTAATCGTCTCTACTTTGAACCTTTAACGCTAGAAGATGTTATTGAGGTCGTTCATGCCGAATCCCTTGCTGGGCCGGTCCTTGGAGTTATTACGCAGTTAGGTGGACAAACTCCGCTGGGACTTGCTGCAGGGTTAAAGGCCGCAGGTATAACGATTCTTGGAACATCTCCGGATGCAATCAATTTAGCTGAAGAGCGCGGAGCGTTTGGAAATATCCTTAAAGAACAGGGATTAACAGCACCGGAATTCGGTATGGCGGCTTCTCAATTAGAAGCGATCACAATTGCGCAAAGAATTGGTTATCCAGTTCTTGTTCGTCCGTCCTTTGTTCTAGGTGGTCGTGGAATGGAGATTGTTTACGACGATGCTGCCTTGGGTGGTTTCATCACAAGAGCTACAGATATAACGCCAGATCACCCAGTTCTTGTAGATAGATTCCTAGATAGTGCTATCGAAATTGATGTTGACGCGCTCTTTGATGGTGAAGAACTATTTTTGGGTGGCGTGATGGAGCACATCGAAGAAGCTGGAATTCACAGTGGGGATAGTGCTTGCGTTCTGCCATCAATGACTGTTACAGCAAAGCAACTCGTTGAAATTCGCAAGGCGACCGAGAAGATTGCTCGTGGCGTGGACGTCCGAGGTTTGATTAATATTCAGTTTGCGATTGCGGATAATATTTTGTATGTGCTGGAGGCCAATCCTCGAGCCTCGCGCACGGTTCCATTTGTTTCTAAAGCAACTGGAGTCCCGTTAGCTAAGGCTGCAGCGCGTATTTCAGTTGGTTCAACCATCGCCGAGCTGCGCGCGGAAGAACTTCTTCCAGCAACAGGCGATGGAATAGCAAAGGGTATTTCAGTCAAAGAAGCTGTACTTCCATGGAACCGATTCCGCAGGAGTGATGGTCGAGGTGTTGATGCAGTACTCGGACCAGAGATGCGCTCTACTGGAGAAGTAATGGGCATTTCTCCAACTTTTGGTGAGAGTTATGCCAAGAGCCAGATTGCAGCCTTTGGTCCTCTTCCAAAATCAGGGACCGTTTTCATCTCGCTGGCTGATAAAGATAAGGATTCAGGCATTGATGCAGCGCTAGGTTTGCAAGAATGTGGATTTAGAATCTTAGCCACGGAGGGAACTGCAGCCTTTTTAAATAAGCATGGCGTAACGTGCGTGACTGTGCGAAAGAATTCCGAGGGAACTGGACCAATGGGCGAGAGAACCATTGTCGAAATCATCAACTCCGGAGATATTGATCTTGTGATTAACACACCTGTCGGGCGGGGAACTCGTCAAGATGGTTGGGCGATTCGCACAGCATCAGTTCAGCGCTCGATTCCAATTATCACCACCACAGCTGGCTTTAGCGCCGCAGTTGAAGGTATTCGTTTCCTGCAAAGTAATAATCTTTCGATCAAATCTCTTCAAAAATGGCTGGGTTAAGATGGCAGGCATAAACAAAAGTGCGGCGCAGATTCGCGCAAATGTTGTTAGTAATAAGCGAGTGGGGCAATACCACCAACTCATTATCAACATCGGGGATTTAGCTCAATCCTGTAGGCCTGGAAACTTCGTAGCAATTAACGTCGGCGGTGAGAATTCACGGATGATTTTGCGAAGAGCTTTTGCAATCTCCAGAGTTTCAGCTAATTCAGTCTCAGGTGGAACAATGGAGTTAATCGTTGCTCCTCATGGTCAAGGAAGCAAGTGGTTGTGCGCACAGGGCGAAGGTGCAATTTTAGATATCGTCGTCCCACTAGGAACTGCTTTTGGAATTCCCACTGAACCTGTTCAAGTGCTATTAGTTGGTGGCGGTTACGGATCTGCCCCTCTATTTGGTTTAGCTGAGGTTCTCAACGCCAAGGGTTGTCGCGTGGATATGTTGCTCGGGGCAAGTACTGCATCAAAGATTTATGCTCCAATGGAGGGTAAGAGGGCAGTTAACTCACTGCGCATCTATACCGAAGATGGCTCAATGGGTCAGAGTGGTCGTGTAACAGAGCCGATTGCTGGATTGATTGAAGATCTCAATATCGCAGTTATTTACTCTTGTGGTCCTATGGCAATGCTCTCAGCTATTGATGAGATAACACGTGGTACCGATGTAATCCACCAATGTGCAGTTGAGGAGTCAATGGCCTGCGGTATTGGAATCTGCATGACGTGCGTACTTCCTGTCGCTGATCAAGATGGAAATATCTCAATGCTTCGATCATGTATTGATGGTCCAGTAATGGATGGGTCTTTCGTGCAGTGGGACAAAGTTGGTAAAGCTCTATGACGGCTTTAGATTTCTCTACAACTCTAGGAAATGCCTGGTTTCCAGCACCCACTTTCACGGCAAGTGGTTGCGCTAGTTCAGGGCGTGAGTTATCGCAGTTTTTCGATATTACGACGATGGGTGGAGTTGTAACAAAGTCAGTAATGCTTAAAGCACGAAATGGTAGAGCCACGCCACGAATGGCTGAAACCCCAAGTGGAATGCTTAACTCAATCGGTTTACAGGGCCCTGGAATAGACGCATTTCTGGCTAAAGATGTTCCTTTTCTCGTTGAGCAAAAGGCACGAATTATCATCTCAATTGCTGGTGAGACAGTGGAAGAGTATTCAACTCTGGCACGTAAGTTGCGTTCAGTCTCTGGAATTAGCGCCATTGAAGTCAATATTTCCTGTCCTAATGTAGAAAATAGAGGATTGGTTTTTGCGTGTGATCCTGAAGCATCCAGACGAGTTATCGATGGAGTGCGCAGAACTATTGGCGGGGAGCTGCCGATAATTGCGAAGCTATCACCTGATGTAACCGATCTTGTTTCCATTGCCCGCGGTGTTGTTGATGCGGGTGCGGATGCATTAGCTTTAATTAATACGGTTTTAGGAATGGTTATTAATCTAGACACGATGCGCCCACACCTGGGTGGTAAAACTGGTGGATTATCAGGTCCGGCAATTAAGCCAATTGCAGTTAGAGCGGTTTACCAAGTTCACGCCGAAATGCCACAAGTACCTATTCTTGGAATGGGAGGAATTTCTAGCGGTCGGGATGCGCTTGAAATGATCGCTGCCGGTGCTAGCGGAATTTCAATAGGAACAGCCAGCTTTGGTAATCCAACTGCAATTATGTCGATTCAAAATGAACTCAAAGATCTCTTGATTGCTAAAGGATTTACTTCACTTCGCCAAGCAATTGGTTGCGCACATAGACCAGAGGGCGAGTAGCCAAATGAATAAGCCAGCTCCTATTGTTCTAGCAGTCGACACTAATGATCTGAATGTTGCCAAACAATGGGTGAGTGCAACTGATGGAATCATCTCAGTGGTTAAGTTGGGCTTAGAGTTCTACACAACTTTCGGAAACGATGGCATAAAGGCGATTGCAGATAGTTGTTCGACTGATATTTTTCTTGATTTAAAGCTTCACGATATTCCGCATACTGTTGCTGGGGCCGCTCGTGCCGTTTCTACGCTACGTCCTAAGTTTCTCACTGTGCATGCCGCAGGCGGAAGTGCGATGGTTCAGGCAGCTGCAGACGCAATGCCTGCAACTCACATTACTGGTGTGACAATTTTGACTTCACTATCTGAAAAAGATGTTGCAGATATCGGATTTAGATCTCACGCTCTGGATTCTGCTGTCGGCTTGGCAAAAATCGCAGTTGCCGGAGGAGCAAGAGCAATTGTCTGCTCACCGCTTGAAATCTTGGCCATACGCGAGACTCTTGGCGATGACATAACCATCATCACACCAGGTGTGAGACCAGCAGATTCTGCAGGTGGTGACGACCAAGCACGAACGATGACACCACGTGAAGCAATCGATCGTGGAGCAAATTTCGTTGTTATTGGACGCCCCATCACACAAAGTTTTGCTAATGGAGCCCAAGCCATGCGTGAGCGGGCTATTGAGCTGGCTGAGCAGATTCTCAATTAACTTCACATGCAGTTAGGGTTAGCGCATGGGAGCACCTCCAGTATTAACAGCGCAGCAGCGCGCTGATGCTTTAGCAAAGGCTGCAGCTTCCAGAAAACGCCGTGCAGAGGTTAAATCAAAGATTAAGTCGGGTGACTACACAATCGACACAGTTTTAGAACTCGCTCAAAGCGATGATGCTGTTGCAAAAATGCGAGTGAGGGAACTATTGGAAGCACTTTCAGGCGTTGGGAAAGTGCGAGCACAGAGCCTTATGGAGAGATTAAATATCTCGCCAACCCGTAGAATTGCAGGACTTGGTCGCCATCAAATTAAGGAACTGCGCAGCGAATTTATGAAGAGCACACATGCAGTACGTCCAGGAAAGCTCATAGTTCTCTCTGGACCAGGGGGAGTAGGCAAGAGCACAATCGCCGCCCTACTTCGTAAGTCAGGTGACTTTTGGGTAAGTGTTTCAGCAACTACTAGACAGCCTCGAAACAATGAACTCAATGGAATTGATTACTTCTTTATCTCAAACGATGAGTTTGATCGCAAAATCAAAGAGGATGAGTTTTTAGAGTGGGCGCAGTTTGCTGGAAACCGTTACGGAACACCAAGTGTTGAAGTACAGGATGCACTATTGCGTGGTGAGAATGTTTTACTCGAGATTGAAATTGATGGAGCAAAGCAAGTGAAAGCGCATCTGCCACAAGCAATTCTTGTTTTCCTCGAGCCACCATCATGGGAAGAGTTAGTTGCCCGCCTTGAAGGGCGAGGTACCGATGATCCTGAACGAAGGGCTCACAGGTTGCAATTGGCCCAAGAAGAGCTTGCAGCAGCCTCATTTTTCGACCATGTCATCGTAAATGACGCAGTCGAGCGGGTCGTTGCACAACTGGTAGCATTGGCCTCCTGAGTCCGCAGACGGATTCTCACAGCACACTAAATCTGAGCGGGGTATAAACATGGATGGCATTACAAATCCACCTATCGATGAACTTCTAGATAAGAGCGGTTCTAAGTACAGTTTAGTTTTGTACGCAGCTAAGCGCGCACGCCAGATCAATGCTTATTATTCACAACTTGGAGAAGGTCTTCTTGAATACGTAGGACCACTAGTTGAGACACATGTTCATGAGAAGCCATTATCAATCGCACTTCGCGAGATCAATGAAGGCTTGCTCACGATTGAAAATCTAGAACCAACAGCTTAAGTACTAGGTCTATGAGCGCCACTAACCGCGAGGTTATCCTCGGTATCGGTGGTGGAATTGCTGCATATAAATCTGCTGATTTACTGCGACGCCTGCAAGATAATGGCTTCGCGGTAACCGTTGTTCCAACGCCTAACTCGCTCAACTTTGTTGGAGCGGCAACTTGGCAAGCGCTTTCTGGTCGCCCGGTAACAACACAGGTATGGGAAGACGTAGATCAAGTTCGCCACATATCACTTGCCAAGTTGGCTGACTTCTTTATTATCGCACCAGCAACGGCAGATCTCATCGCACGCTTAGCTATGGGAAGAGCCGATGACTTACTTACTAATCTTGTCTTAGCTAGCGCAGTTCCAAAATTGGTAGTTCCAGCAATGCATCCATCAATGTGGCTGGATCCAGCTACGGTTGCAAATGTTGCAACACTGCGCTCTCGTGACTTTATCGTGATGGAGCCTGAAGTTGGACGCCTCACAGGATCTGATTCCGGCCAAGGACGCTTCCCGCAAACGCAGTCAATCATTGATCAATTTTTTGTTCTCAGTGGGTTTAAGCGCGACCTAGTTGGCAAGAAAGTATTGGTGACTGCTGGCGGAACACGTGAAGCAATTGATCCAGTGCGCTTTATTGGAAATAGATCATCTGGCAAGCAAGGCATAGCCGTGGCCAAAGCCGCAGCTGCCAGAGGCGCAATGGTTCATTTGATTGCAGCAAATGTTGAGATAGCCGATTGTGATGGCGTGCTGACAACTCATGTTGAAAGTGCCGAGCAAATGCTTGCTGAGTTGGAGAAAAGCTTTACTGATACTGACATTTTGGTAATGAGTGCTGCAGTTGCTGATGCCAAACCAAAGAGCAGTTCTACGCAGAAAATTGATAAGAGTGAGTTCTCTTCAATTGATCTGCAAGTTAACCCTGATCTTTTAGCAACTTTGTCAACGAAAAAGGTTAAACAAGTGATGGTCGGATTTGCTGCCCAAACCAGCGAATTGATTGCATCTGCAAAGTCCAAACTTGTATCTAAGGGCTTGGACCTGATCTATGTTAATGACGTCACAGGGGGAGCGATCTTTGGTCAGGACGAGACTGAGGGTACGATTGTGCTTCGTAATGGGGAATTAATCCCTATAATCCGTCAATCTAAAGACACGCTTGCCCATCATCTACTCGATTACGCTCTTGAGCAGTTAGGTTAGGACAATGTCACAACGTCTATTCACATCAGAATCAGTAACTGAGGGCCATCCGGACAAGATTGCAGATGCAATCTCTGATGCCGTATTGGACTCACTACTATCCCAAGATAAGAAGTCCCGCGTAGCAGTTGAAACACTCATAACAACTGGCCAGGTTCATGTTGCCGGTGAAGTTACAACTGATGGCTATGCCGATGTAATGGGCATTGTTCGTGACACTGTTTTAAATATTGGCTACGACTCATCTGATAAAGGTTTCGATGGTAATAGCTGTGGTGTTTCAATCTCGATTGGTCAGCAGTCTCAAGATATTGCGCAGGGCGTTGACGACGCATACGAACACCGTGTTGGTTCACAAGTAGATCCACTTGATCTACAGGGTGCGGGAGATCAAGGTTTGATGTTTGGTTATGCCTGCGATGATACAAAAGAGTTAATGCCACTACCTATTTGGTTGGCACACGCTCTAGCGCAACAGTTAACAAAGGTCCGTAAGTCTGGCTTGTTGCCATATCTTCGCCCAGATGGAAAGACCCAAGTCACTATTGAATACGACGGCGATCGCGCAGTTGCACTTAATACTGTGGTTATTTCAAGTCAGCATGCTGAAGAAGTAGATGTGGCTAAGAAGTTAACACCTGAGATTATCGAGCATGTTATCGACCCTATTTTGGCGACTATTGATTTGCCTCGTAAGGATCTACGCACATTAATCAACCCAACAGGTCGCTTTGTAATTGGCGGACCTATGGGAGATGCTGGATTAACTGGGCGTAAAATTATCGTTGATACATACGGTGGTATGGCACGTCACGGTGGTGGGGCATTTAGTGGAAAAGATCCATCTAAGGTGGATCGCTCTGCAGCGTATGCAATGCGCTGGGTTGCAAAGAATGTGGTTGCAGCTGGTTTAGCCAGACGCTGCGAAGTACAGGTTGCCTATGCAATTGGTAAGGCACAGCCTGTTGGCGTGTTTGTAGAAACTTTCGGAACAGAGACTGTTCCAGTGGCAAAGATTCAGAATGCAGTAACAACGGTCTTTGATCTTCGCCCTGCTGCCATCATCCGCGATTTAGATTTATTGCGTCCTATCTATTCACTCACTAGTGCATATGGACACTTTGGCCGCGAACTTCCAGAGTTTGCTTGGGAGCGCACTAATCGCGTTTCAGAGCTACAAAACGCAATTAAGTAATTATTGTGGCAACGCCACGGCTATTTAGACTTAAATCTCAGGTTGCACCTGCGGCCAGTGGTCCAGTTGCAACTGACCTACCATTTGCTCGTATTTGGGTTGATACAGGTGTTTTTCATCTAGACACGCCATATGACTATGAAGTTCCGGAGAAGTATTCTGATTTAGTCACAACTGGCATACGAGTGCAAGTGCCCTTTGGAAACCGCGAAGTTGAGGGTTTGGTTATTGAACGTGTTGGAGTCCCAAGTATGACAAATGGTTTGAAATCAATTACGAAAGTTCTATCGCCACATCCAGTAGCTACGACTAAGTCACTAGAGCTTATTTCCCAGTGTGCTTCGCGCTGGGCAACAAATCCATGGGATGTTATACGAAGTGCTATACCTCCACGAGTTGCAGGAGTGGATAAGTCCTATAAACCTCATCTAGCAATATCGTCGCGCTCTAATGTTCAGCCTGATTTGTCTTTTCGGGCATTCGAACCGCATGAATCTGCATATGCGCAAGTGGCAACCATCGCAGGTGAAGCAAGCAGAAAAGGAATGGTTCTCATTGTTGCCCCTGATGAGCGCGACATTCTTGCGATTATTGAGCAGTTAGATGCGAGCAAGCTTCCAGTTTTACGTATTGATAGCGGTGCTCCACGCAATGAGAGATATCAGAATTTCTTGAGCTCCCTGGAATCGCAAAATCAGATAGTAATTGGTTCGAGAAATGCCATTTTCACTCCTCTTTCTCCAGGTTCAATGATTATTGTCTTCAAGGAGTCTTCGCCAGATCTCTATGAGGTGCGATCACCTGCTTGGAACGCTCGTGATGTCGCAATTATGCGCAAATCAATTGACTCTGTTCGAGTCGTTCTTACTGGATACGTACCATCTTTAGATGTTGCGGCGCTCATAGAGACAAAGAGAATTAACTATTTTAACTCCAATGCCAAGATTTCTGTCAAAGCATTCTCACCTGTGGATTCCTCACTTCTACCAGGTCGAATATTTTCCGATATTCGAGCGAATATTTCCCAAGGACCGGTTCTATTTCTTTTGCCTCGCAAGGGATATGCGAATGGAATTCTGTGTGCTCATTGCAAGAACGTCGCGGTATGTGAGTGCGGCGGACGATTACATTTAACGAGTAAGAATGCCGAGCCGGCTTGTCGTATCTGTGGCACTACTACTAAGGATTGGAAGTGCAGTTTCTGTAGTAGGGATAAAAAGTTTGTTGTGTCGCGAGGAATTGAACGAGCACAAGAGGAAATAGCTAGGGCTTTTCCTAACACTCCAATCATTCTCTCCTTTGGTGAGGTCATCAAAGATCGTGTTGAAGCTAAACCTTGTATCGTTTTAGCCACCCCGGGCGCAGTACCTCAAGTGAACGGGGGATATAGCGCAGTGGTGGTGCTTGAGGGTCTTTCATACTTTAGTCATGATGATTTACGAGCCAGTGAGCGAGCTAATGAACTTTTCTTTGAAGTCGCAGGCTCAGTCAAGAAAGGGGGAGTCGTATTACTAGCACTCGATGATTCCCACCCGATTATTTCCTGTCTTATTCGTTGGAACCCATCATCTGTGTTAAAGCGAGAACTAGCGCAGCGTGCTGAGATTTCATTTCCTCCATCAGTAAATAGCGCCGTAATGATTGTGCCTACTTCGCAGGCAAGTCCGCTTGTTGCTGGAATTAATAGAGCCATCGCGGATGCTCGTTTAGCTAGCGATACTCGAGTATTGGGGCCAACTAAAATTGATAGTGAATCAAGTAAAATCGTGATTCTCTCCTCCTCGGATTCAAGGGCGGCATTAACGGCATTTCTACATGAGTTGATGCGCCGCAGAAGTATCGCCAAGAAATCTGATTCCAGCCTTCGAATCGATCCATATTCACTTTAGTATTTTTGATAGACTTCAGGCATGTCGATTCAAGAAATTCGTTTATTTGGTGATCCGGTGCTATTAACGCCGGCATCACCTGTGGTCGACTTTGATAAAGAGCTTCGTAAATTGGTTGCAGACCTTACCGACACAATGCTGGAAGCTCCTGGGGCAGGTCTTGCTGCGCCACAAATTGGTGTGCCACTACGGGTATTCACGTGGCATGTTGATGAAGTTCTTGGCCATTTAATTAACCCAACTCTGACATTGGGTGAAGAGATTCAAGATGGCGAAGAAGGTTGTCTTTCATTTCCTGAGCTTCGCTATGATGCTAAGCGCGCAATGAATGCAGTTGCTAAGGGATTTAATATGTTCG
>Ga0209088_10000210_pt1 | contig 43827 bp, 33 predicted proteins | sample S_140625_EF_Meta_FD_187324 | JGI IMG/M metagenome (GOLD analysis project Ga0209088, IMG submission 187324) | Freshwater microbial communities from Lake Simoncouche, Canada to study carbon cycling - S_140625_EF_MetaG (SPAdes) (version 2) | ecosystem: Environmental > Aquatic > Freshwater > Lake ... | reverse complement strand
TACCGTGTTGTGCCTAAGTTAAGTACCCCCTAAAAGGGGGTACTTAATATTGCCTACAACCCTAATATGGCAAGTATGCTACAGCAAAGTACCCCCAAAGGGGGTACTTAACTTTGGCACTTGCCGTTACTTCTATAAAGATATAATAATTTAATATTGGCGATTAATAGATGCCACCAATTACAATTTATTTACTATGTTACAATGAACAGGTATTACTTCCACACACGCTTAAGCATTATAAAACACGATTTCCAAATGCTAAATTTGTAATAGTAAATAATGAAAGTACGGATGATAGTGTTAAAATAGCAACGGAAGCTGGCTGTGAAATTTATCAATGGGCTACTGGAAATATATCAAATATTATAAAACATACCGAGCTTAAAAATAATTTATGGAAAACAGCAGAAACTGATTGGGTAATTATGGCTGATATGGATGAATGGCTTGAAATAACAGAAGAGCAACTTGATAAAGAATCTAGTAACGGAGTTACAATTATACGTGTAAAAGGAATTCAAATTGTTGCTGATAGCAAATCACTTTTACTAGATGATATTGATTTACATACATTAAAGAATGGATACTATGATGTATGGTTTGATAAATCTGTATGTTTTAAACGTAGTGAACTTACTGAGATGAACTTTACACGGGGAGCTCATAAATCAACTCCTCTACCAGCTACAAGTAGACGCCATAGTAAAACTGTATATTATTTAAAACATATGAACTTTCTTGGATTTCCCTGGTACGAACAGAAGATGAAAGCAAGATATGCACGAACAGATTATAATCGTAATAAGTTACGATGCAGTGGACATTATTCAAATAATATGGGTGTAATTACGAAAAAATTTGAGGGTGTTACTGCTGCTGCAAAACCTATGCAACCATTATTACTTTTATGATGAACAAAAGTTAAAATTAACCCATTTTATTTTTCCAACGATTCAATGTAGTCGATATATTTCCTTTATTATTTAGATAATATTCCATCTCTTCAGCTGGTACATTAGTCTTATTGCTTAGTGTCCAAGGACGATGAACTGCTGTAAAATCTCCAGCAATCCGTATTGAATTACTCATATCACCTAGTACGCGATACTTACTATTTATTAGTGCGAATGTTGTATCAATTGGAGCACGATACAATTCATAAGTGGGGTCGTCTTGTTTATTTTGCCAATACTGTTTTTCATTCTCTACAAAGGTCTGACCAGTCGGGGAGTCAAGCCTTTTTGTTAAATCAATATCATTTTTTAAATCTAACGCAAGGCCAATCTTATTTGTCTTGTATTTGTCACTTAATTCTGCCATTATTTCTAAAAAGTTTTTTGGCATCTTTGGATTTAATGTAAGATCAGGATCAGTTACGATATACTTGTCACCACCCATTTGAATTATTTCAGGACGTTCATAAACTTTATGTCCATAATTTTCAGGTTGATACAAAACTTCTACACCATTTTTTCCATCAATTATTTTTAAATACTTTACAAGGGGTTCATAAGTACTCTTATTATCAATTACGTATATCTTTGTATTTATATCATATTTTTGTAATTGCTCAACCATAGACTTTAGATACGTGTATTGATTCCAACATATTATAAAAATTGGAATTTGTGATTGCTGTCCCCCCTTTTGTACACGTTTGGAACGAAATGACTTCTTCTTATTTCTTTTTTGTTTACGACTAACATATTTCATATTACAATAGATTTAGAAATTATATTCCATTCCACCGTTCTGGAAATGATAGGGGATTTGTTCTACCTGCATATTCCATAGGATTCAATGGGTACACAATTGTCGATTTTTCGTTACTATCAGCTCCTAACATTGCTCCCCATACTCCAAAAAGTGAACTTGACAAAATGGCACCGCTTTTACATAATGACATTGAATACAGTGTTTCAAGTTCATCTGAAATATCTTTGTATTCTAAGTTTCTTGTAAAATTTTTTTTCCATGTATCCATATTTGATGCACACCAATCTTTATCATTTGAATACACGTAGACAACTTTTATATTCGGATTATTATCTAATTTCTTTAAGGCATTTGAATAATATTCTACATTAAGTGTTTGCCCTTTATTAACTTTATCTCCACGTCGCACATGCATAAATCCACTTTTAAATGAATCGATAGATGTTCTATATTGATTGTAGTTTTCTTTGTTAAACTCATTTTTTTCTAGAATTTTTTTAAGTTTTGGTACAATATGTATAACAGATTTATAATTTTGGTACAGGTCTTTTGGTAATTTAACGTTCTTTATTTTATTTCCTGCTGTTGTTGTATCTGCTATCCATGAATCTAAAATATATCCTCTTTTACTTGTCACTTGAATGGCGTTATTAATTCGGGATTGTGTACTATTATTTAGAGTTGCATTCATTTTTATTGAATTTAAAATTTCTCTATAATTTCGTTTAGAATGGGGATTATTTGTTCCATCACTTATACAAATTGGTAAATCTACCTTTTCCTGTACTGTAAGGGCGGCGGCATATATGAATAACTGATTCCCTAAGCCTTCACTATCCATAAACGATACAAAAATACAAGGATTCTTATTATTCCTAATAGATATTTCACTTTTTAAGTTTTTTTTATTTTTACGTGTTTTATTCATTCCTGTATAGATATACTAAAATATTTCATACAGTAGTTAAATGGAATATACGCGTTCAACCTGTGTACACTGCTCTTCTAGATTACTTACATCAATATATGTTAAAGATAATGTTCCATCATGTATATCTTCAACATCGGAGTTATTCTCAACAGACGCATTTAGTACCTTTGAGCTATTAGGATGTGAAGATTGTAATTGTGTACAACTAAAGTACTTAGTAGATCCGAAGCTTCTTTATAGAGAAACACACAATATAACATATAATACTCCGACATGGGCAAAACATCACAATGAATTTAGTAAATTTATAATTTCAGATATTCAATCTCCAGAGCTGTTTATAGAAATTGGCGGACAAAGTGGAGTTCTAGCTAAAGAAATTTTATCGTCATTTTCAGTACCTTACACAATTTTAGACCTCTGTGAAAATCCTCCAAGTATTGAAGGTATTTCATATATTAATACAAACTGTGAAACATATAACTACCCTAGCAATTCTATCGTAATTCTATCGCATGTATTTGAACACCTATACAATCCAATAGAATTTGTTAAACGCCTTTCAACCTCTAAAACAAAAACAGTGTTTATATCAATTCCAAATATGGATGTATGGCTTTCTACAAATGTATTATCATTTATTCATGTTGAGCATACATTTTACTGCGATTCATTTTATATTATAGATGCCTTTAGTCAGCATGGATATACCTGTACAAAACAGCAAAATTTTTTAAATCATTCTGTCTTCTATAGATTTGATATTGATGAAACTAAAGTGTATACACGACCGATTGTATATCCCAATACAATAGAGAGATTTAAATTATACCTTTTAGAGCGGGACACTAAAATAAATTCAATTGAGGTACATGATAGCACATTCATTTTTCCTGCTGGTCATTATGGACAACTTATTTATAATACAATTAAGGGTGATAAGACAAAAATAATATCATTTTTAGATAATGATCCTAGCAAAGTTGGCTTACGTGTATATGGTACAAAATGTAAAACACAACTACCCACTGTTCTAAAAAATTTTATTGATTCATCGGTTACTGTTATTGTATGTGCCTCGGTATACAGAGAAGAAATTAAGGCTCAACTTTATTCAATTAATAGAAATATAAATATTATAGATGTTTAATACTAATAACTCCCATTATTCATACGAATCATACTCTGGAATACAGGTATGTCTAGAATGATGTAAATTAAAGACATATTCAAATCTCTTTATATCTAGTTTCTCACTTTCTAAATGTGCCTTTAATATAACATCAGGATTAAATGATACACCTTTATGACTACATAAATATTTTATATGATTTACTACATATGAGTATTTTTTCATTGATTTAAAGTCGCCATATGCAACTAAGCCATTTATTCCACGATAGTCGAATCCACTCGGTATATATATAGTATTATTATCTGGAATTGTTAATGGTATAACATCTTTAGACTCAATATCTGCTCTATAAAAAAGCACGCAATCAAAGTTGATATTATTTTCATTTTGAAATTTTTCTACTAAATTAAAGGCTCTATTAATGTGGTAAAACATAGAATAAGAGGGGTCATATTCGGTTTCAACTTCTTTATTTAGTTTATACACCCATTCAGGTACAATTGTTTTTTCTAAATTTAATTGCTTATCTGTAATATTGAATAATTTACAAAATGTCTTTATATAATTTGATTTTATCTTATTATTTAATGAACAAAATATTGTAGCATTATATTTTTTTTGTATGTTTAATAGATTAGATTGTACATTTGTATAGCCTTTTATTCTACCGGAAAGTATAATAGCTATTTTAGACGGTGCATTGCGTACATCCTGAAAATTCTCAGGTTTACGCATTAAGAAGCAGAATCCACACAGTATTAAAGCAATAATACCAATAAAAAGGAGAATATTTATTTTTTTACGAATCTTTGCCATTCATAATTATAGAGTAGAAATGTGATAGTGTGTAATACCGCTAAGAACTTAATCAATTACACTTTGTAGCCCTATTAGTGTGGATAGTCCTGGACAATTCTCGCACATTTCTTTAATATTTTCTCTAGTATTATATCTCCAAGCATTATGAACTCCAAAAAACACTTTACTAAACACCTGTTCAACTGAAAAGAGTTTTGCCAACTCAAAGGGTGGTTTATATAGATTTGGCAACGTCATGGAATAAAACACATCTTCATGTGAATTGTTTGTATTATTAGAATTATCTAGACATTCTAGCATCTTACTTCGTCGTCTAAGAGAAAATCCTCCATTTCCTACATTTTTAGTATTCCATGGAGCTCCTACATATTCGTATTCAATAAAAGTATGAATTAAATCTTTATACTTTGAATTAATCATTGAATCTGTTTGAAAAATAAGAATAATTTCAGTAGGTAATTTTAAAATAAAATCTTTATTTAAAAGTATTTTACTGTATTCATAGGGATCCTTTAAATTTGTAATATTTAAATTTACTAGTGAAAGTCTTGATGAATATATAAACAGTTCTCCAAGTGTAATTTGCTCTACAAAATCTTTATTATCTATTCCATGATAAAGAACTATATTCCAAGTATCATCTAAATTCTCTAACATATTTCTTAAAACAAAAGAGAGAGCTCTATGCTTTCGCGGCTCTATAATAATAGCAGTTTTTCGTGTATCTTTAAACATATTTATACGGTTTGTTTCATGTATTTTATTTAATGTATTAATCTTTTCTTGAATATCCATTAAACTTTTTATTTTATTCATAAGTTCATTATCCATTTACTATGAATATAATTATATCTTTAACCTAGTGTATATTGCTAAAGTTAACTTTAGCAGTTAATCTTATCAGCTTGTACGAGTGTCTGTATCACTTGTTGAATTATTATTTGAATTATTATTTGAATTATTGTTTGAATCAGTATTTAAAGTACCTGTAGGCATACTATTTGAATCATTATTTGAATCATCTTCTATAGGAATTTGAGGAGAATACTGTTGCACCCATATATTATACTGACGGGTTGCCTCTGCCAATCCAGCTTTAAATCCAGCTGATGTTCCATCTTTTATTCCTTGTTTTCTACCATCATTGCATCCATCTTCCGAACTAACTGTTGTTGTCGGTACACGAGGCTTTGGACGAGGATCTGTTGGATTAAATAAAGCTCCAATACCTGCCAATGCTACAAGTCCAACTATTGGCATAAATTTTGCCAATCTTCCTAATAATGGTCTATTAGAATTTTCAGGCCTTGGATCTGGTCTTAAATCTGGTTTTACATCAGGTTTCTGGATACTCTCAAGACTTTTAATATCTTCACGAAGTTGTCTTAATAGGATTTCCAATTTTATGAGAAAATCTCGTATATTTATACGCTCCTTCTCCATTCGACTTAACTTGTCTTGTAATTTAGCTAGTTCATCTCTTAGAGTTTGAAGGTCTTTTTCTGATAGACGTGAATCTTGTAAACGTGTGTTAATTCGAGAAATTAGCTCATTTAATCTAGCAATTTGAGAATCAAGTTCATTTCTACGCCGTATTAAATCAAGTATTCTAGTTTGAATATCCTCTAAATTTCCTAGTCTATCGTATTTTTTATATTGTCTAGACTTATCTAATATATCATTTAAAATATTAATATCCTCTAAAATTTTAGCAAGTTCATCATTTTTAATTGTCTGCCCTTTAATATGCTCAACTAATTCATCTCTTTTAGATAGAGAAATTGCGTCTTTTACAGCTTTGGCATCATTTAGTGCATCTACTTTTTTCGTGTGTGAATCTGCCTTCTCAGCACCATATGCATCTACATATTTATCTTTATTACTTTGATAATTTTTTAAAGTAAATCTTTCAGCAAGTCTTATTTTTAATGTTTCTATCATCATAATAATACTGTTAAAAAATGATAAATTCTTTTTAACAGAAGCCATATCTCCATCTAAATTTCTTAGATTAGTTCTTTCATTATTTAATGCAGACTCATCTGGCGGAGCCGGCGGCGAATCAGTAAAGGCTACCGGTTTAGGTTTACTCACTGTTTCAACCTTTGTCTTTATATCTTCTACGGTATTCTCTATTGTACCCAAAAGAGCTTCAATATCAGCTTTTAATTTATCTCTTCTTTTAACTGTAGTTAGCCCAAGTATGCTATCATATTTATCCATAGTTTTAAATAAATCAGTAAGCTCACTTTCATATTCCTGTAAAGTCTTCTCTTTATCTGTAATTTCTTTTACTCTAGAACGATACGTACCAGCCTCACTTTTTATTCCCTCTAAATTAAAAGTGGGATTATTTTTTACATCTTGTGCAAATCGATAGTTATCAGCAGATAAAATGACCTTCCCTTTTTTAAGTCCAGCGTCTGTGTCTTTTGAATTTTTATAGGTGGTTTGTAAACCAGTAAAATCTATTCTAGCCCTTTTAATAAAAAAGTTAAATACTAATTCAACCTTTATCTGCTCATTTAAAAATATTTGCCTTTGTAAATTATAGATACTAGTATCATTATTTTTTACACTTGCATCTGCTGTATTGTATTTACCTTCAGCAGTATTCTTTATTATACTCCACATGGCAAGATTTCCAGTTTCTGCAGCTATAGGTGATGGAGTATTACTTATATTTAAAATAGTAGTATCAGTATTTGCAATATCTTTTTTTACACCTATAATACGTTTAATAAATGCTAGCATTACTAGTCTTGAAAGTGTTACAGGAGTGTTAAACGGAAAATTACTATTAAGATAATTCACTTCTATTACACTATCATTTGCACTTGCTAAAAGGGATGTTTTGTTTCTTATGCTACTTGCTGTTCTACTAAGTTCCATCTGTTTTTCTGTAATAAAGCCATATCTTGTAGCATAAGTAGCTTTAAGACTACTTGAATTATTATTCCAAGTTTTTTTACTAGAAATAAACTTAGCTTTTTCTATAGCTTTTGAACTCACTAAAGTCGACATATCCCGTTTATTTCCATCAAGAGTTATTGATAGCATACCTCTAGTAGTTTTATTTTTTATTAGTAAATTTATATCATCCCTATATTTAGTTAATAATGATATATAAAATTCTAAAAAATTTTTATTAGCATCTAAAGCTTCAATTGGATTATCAACTTTTACTGGTGCTATTGGCATTTCAAGTGTAAAGGTTGGAGGTACATCAGTAGTAGCACTTACTAAACCACCTATATCTTCTTCTAGGGTTCTAATCGAATTTTTTAATTCAGGTATTAAATTAACTTTTAAAAGATTAAAACGATCTGAACCATCTACTCCTACATTTGCACTAAACACACCTAGTATAGACTTATACGATTCTAATAAAAATTTTTTAGATGGTAAGTCTGATTCTAAAGTTTTAAGCTCAGATTTTTTACTAGATAGTCCTGGAGTACCTAACAGTAAATTTATTGTGTATTGTGTTTTTGCAGCACTTGCTGAGTTATATGCAGTATTCTTAGCAGTTCTTTTTTCACCTTTTTTACTATCATTTTGTGATTCTGATATGCTATACAACGTACGAAATCCAGATGAAACCTCCTTTAATAAAACAGCAATTCTACTATTATAGTTAGTCCGAGCAGTTCCTATATCTTTTTTAATTTCATCAATAGTTTGTGTTGTTGGAGGGTCACTAACAGTAATTTCTGAACGAAGGGTATTCCATGAATTCTTCGTAGGCTCTAAATTGTTCTTTAAAAATTTATTAATAACACTTACATCTATTAAAGTATCCCCTAAAATTTTAGATGGACCATCAAGTTTTAATCTTTCTGCAGTAATAAGCGTTTCAGGATCAAGATTTGGAACTAATTGTAGCACAGGTGTTGTGTCAGTTGGTCTTAGTTGGTCTTTAAGACGTTCCGTTACAGCAATTAATCCAATAGTTGGATCATTTAAATTGTCATATGCAGTTTTTACATCAGTATTTAAAGATTCTAAATTTGAATGATCATTGGGTGGACGTAAGCTATCTGTTAATCTTGAGCTTTCATTTGTATAACCAGTACGCTTACCTACAGCAGTTTCATAAGTTTTCATATCTGCACGGTAATTATTAATATCAGTTTGACTTAATCCATTTGGAATCTTTTCAAAAAAATCCTTAGTTGCTTGCTCTTTTTGTCCTGGAATATCTTTAATTGCACTAGATGCAGTATCTAATTGTGTTTTTGCTTGTATTTTAGACTTCTCTATATTACCGTTTCGTGTTATTAAATCATCACGTATAAGTGATAATTTTATTAAAATGTTATTACGTATTGTGTTCATGGTATCAGCACTTGTATTTACCGGCGGTGATATATAATTTGTGTATTCAGTTAATGCTGTATTATAATCATTAAGTGCTTTGCTTATATCAATTGAATCTGGCGTATTTGAAATAGTATCTATAATTTCATCAAGACGTGAAGACAAACTATTAAATTCTCTTGAATAATCTAATATATTTTTGTTTACATTCACTATAGACTCTATTAGAGAATCACTATCACTGTATATGCTAAATATTTTATTAACAATATTTTGAGAAATAGCATTAATCTCATTTATAAGAGGTATATGAACAGTATTATTTTCTGTATTAAGCTCAGCAGTAAATCTAATAAAGTCTTGTTCACTCTTATGTGCATTATCAGCAGCATTTTCTATTACCATTAATATTTGCGCAATAGCATCTCTTAAATTATCTACTTCTAATGAATTTTCCGAGTTAGGTAAACCGTTTCCAGGAATAAATGATGTATCTACATTTCCAATATCTTTTCCAACCAAACTCAAAAGTCCCTGTTGAAATCCTCTATTATACAATTGAATTTGACGCGATTCTTCTGTTATCATTGCCATTCTTACTAGTGCAAGCTGTGAACCAGTACTGTTATCAAAATTTATAGGATCAGCATATTGTGATGCAACTACAGGGGTCACACCAATATTTTGAATTGCTCTTTCTCTTACAAATGCTCGTTCTTGCTCTAATTTAGCACGAGCAGATTCTTGTATACTTTCTAAGATATTATCACTTGCAGAAGGATTCTCATTAAAAACAAATTTTACTGCATCATTTGTTCGTTTAGAATATCCGTATCGATTTCTTGCTGCCTCAACTCTACTACGTCTTGCAGAAGCCTTCATATTTCGGGAAGTTATTGCAGCAGCTGTTTTATCAATTGCGGCACGACTTGCAATACCTCGACCACCATGTTGTTTTTTTTGTGTAATATTTCGTAAAGTATTTAATTTAGAATTACGTTTTTCTGTAATATTTCTTACATTAATATTGGGCTCATAAATCGGATATGATTGTTTTGTCTTTTTATATGTACTAGAGTTATTTATTCGTGATTTTTCTGTATCAAACCCGTAGGTCATACCTATACATCACTAATAAAAATATACAAAATCTAGTAACGTCTAGTAGTTAAATTAAATGCTACCGTGTATTGCTAAAGTTAAGTACCCCCTAAAAGGGGGTATTTAACTTTGGCACTTGCCGTTAGACGTTATTATCCTATTGTTAACATAAATATCTTTATGAACGAGAGCGCCACTGTTCACCACAGACATTACAAATATATAGAAATTTTAAGTTTGCAGGATCATACTTAATATAGATAACATCCTTTTCTGCTGTACCAGTATTAGAATCACAGTCGCCACGTGGGCACTTCATTGTCTTTAGATGAGGAAGAGTTGGATCTTGCCGGGTAAACTCATTTACTAGTTTATACGCCTCACTAGTGCGCTCTTTTACAACAGTTTCTGATACTAAAACACCAGTAGTTTCCGCCTCAGTTGTGCCGCAATTTCTACAGATTCGTACACATGTTGAATCCTTTACATCCAAATAGAAGTAAAAGCCACAGCTACAGAACTTCATAGTCTACTGTCCTACTAATAAGTTAGGTTACTAGACTCGCAATTTTACTAAGAGCAAGTGGGTTAAACATGCTATAATATTATATATTAATGAATAAGGAGATTCGTATTGGAAATGATGGTTTTGTAGAGCTTATTGAAACCTTTGGCTCAGACCTAACTGTTGTCAATGCAGCTCGTGTTTCATTTGAAAAGGAATCAACTGAATTATCTAAACAGGATGTAGGCCTAATTAAGTATCTAGCAAAGCATGAGCATATTAGTCCATTCTTTCATCCACAAATTCGACTTCGTCTTAAGATGCCTATTTTTATTGCTCGTGAATGGTTTCGCCACACAGTAGGCCTATCGCGTAATGAAATTAGTAGACGTTATGTTGATTCTCCTCCGTCAATTTGGATTCCTGATGAATTCCGAGAGCGTGATGCAAACCTTAAGCAGGGCTCTAAACCGACTGTTGTACCGACAAATGAAACTGTTCGTCAAATGTACATTGATGCCGTAGGAGTTGCTCTTGATGCATATGATAAAATGTTACTCTCAAATGTAGCCCCTGAAATTGCACGTAGCATTCTTCCACAGTCGATGTATACCGAATTTATTGAAACCGGCTCACTGGCAGCATATGTTCGCCTATGTCGCCTTCGTACTGATTCCCATGCTCAAAAGGAAATCCAGATGTATGCAAATGCTGTTTGTGAGCTTATTCAGCCCTATTTTCCACATTCATGGGAAGCAATGATGAAAGAGATGCCCTAACAAAAATTGCTTGGCCGGCCACTCAAAAAAAAAGTATAGCAAAGATGGCGACAAATACGGAATTGTATAATGAGCATGAGTTGAGTCGGTTTCTTGCGTTGCATCGTGCTAGCCCTTCTGATGGAGCTAATGCATCAATGACTGGTATGGGAGAGATTAAAGGGCGTTGGAAGATTTCGGATGAAGAATATCCTGCCTTTCTCAATCTTCTTCATGACTACCTTTTCGTAAAGCATGGGCGCTGTATGAACTTTGTAGAGCAACCAAAAAAGGGTGAGCCGAAACCTCTTCTTATTGACTTGGATTTCAGATATTCAGCAGATACGAGTCTTACTCGTGCGTTCGGAGTATCACATATTGAATGCTTTATTCATCGCATTGTTGAGGGTCTTCAGGAGTTCTTCTCACTTGAGCCCTATGATACACTTCGCTTCTTTGTAACTTTGCGCCCAGCACCGTACAAGGAAGGTTCAAAACAAAAGGATGGTGTTCATATATTATGCCCTGATATCTCTCTTTCAAATGAGAAGCAGGCTGCATTACGTAAGTGGCTTCTATCTAAAAATTATGTACGTGATTCCTTTGCTAATACTGGATATGTAAATTCAGATGATAATGTTTATGATGAATCTATGACTCGCAAGCAAGGCTGGATCTTCTTTGGTGATTCAAAGCCAAGTATTCCAGCTTATCAACTTGAAGCAGTCATTTCCTATAATCCGCGTCAAAACATCTGGGTTCAAGAAATGACTAGCGAGTATTCCTCTCGGGATTTGATTGAACTCCTTAGTGTTCGTTACAACATTGTAGAGGATATTAATGAAGTAAAGAGCGAATCGATGGATATGTACCAGACTCTATTAACAGCTCCAATTAGCACTGAGCCCCCTTCAGTTAGCGTACCTACTGAAGGTGAAAATGCTATTATTGATGCAATCAACTACCTTTATTCTGGTAAGACTGTAGGTGAGCAGGAGTTTATAATGATTCGCCGATTTGTTATGGAATGCTTGAAAGAGCAATGGTGGGAAGATTACGAGAAGTGGATTCGGGTTGGCTGGTGTTTAAATAACATTTCACAGACCGAAGAGATGTTTAATCTGTATAAGGAGTTCAGTGAAAAGTCTGGAAAGTCAGGTGAAACGGATTGGTCAAAGATTCGCATGAATTGGTTTCGTGGTATGAACAAACTGGGCGATGGCCCGCGTCTTACCGAGCGCTCACTACGAAAGTGGGCACGTGATGACAATCCAGAAATATACGATTCTATTATCAAGGGTAACATTTCAGAATACATCCTATCTGAAGTAGAAGGATCACACTTTCATATTGCTAGTCTTATGAAAAAGATGTACGGAAATACTTATGTTGCATCTGTAAATCCAAAGTCAACAGAATGGTTCAAATATGATGATGAAATCAACATGTGGAAAAAGATTAATCAGGGTATTGAGCTACGCACAAAGATTAGCGTAGATGTTGCTTTAGAAGTGCATGCAACTTCTGAAATGATTCTTAGACAACAGGGTGCACCAAATACACCTGCAGAGCGTAAGGAATGGCTCTTAAAAAAGTTTAAGGATCTTCATAAGGTTCAAAGCCAACTATACACAAACGGATTCACAGAATCTGTAATGAAAATGGCCACGCAGCAGTTCTGTGAGGAAGAATTCATGAATAAACTAAATGTGGATCCCTTCTTGTTTGGTTGTCGTAATGGTGTTATTGAGTTGCGCGCAAAAGAGGGTAATACTGAACGTGTTATCTTTCGTCAAGGACGTCCAGAAGATTATATTAGTTTCTTGGCTGGTCGTAATCCTCCAGATGCCGAGCCCATTAATTACACACCATATGACCCATCTGATCCACGCCAAACTGAGCTTGCTGACTTCTTTACAAAGCTCTTTCCGCGAAAAGACCTCTGTGGCTATGTACTCCGTCTTCTAGCATCATGTCTTGAAGGGTCAAATCGTGAGCAGTGTTATTACACATTTACAGGTCGTGGTGGTAATGGTAAATCTAAACTGATTGAACTTATGCGTCTTACCTTTGGCGACTATCAAACTTCGATGGCTTCTACTGTCTTAACGCGCAGCCGTCCTCAGGCAGGTGCAGCTAATCCAGAGCTCATGGTTACAAAGAATCGTCGCTTCATTTACATGCAGGAGCCAGATGAAAAGGAGCCAATCAATACTAGCATCATGAAACAGTTTAGTGGAGAGGATATGATTGAAGCACGACAGCTTTATGGTGAGCAGGAAAAGTTTCGGATCAGTGGCAAGATTTGTATGATGTGTAATGAACTTCCTCCCGTAACCTCAATGGATGAGGGTACTTGGCGTCGTATTCGTGTAGTGCCTTTTGAGTCAACCTTTGTACCAGATGGACATATCGACCTAAGTACGAAAAAGCCAAATACCTTTCCACGTGATCCTAAGCTTGATGAGAAACTTCGTAGCTGGCGTGAGCCTTTCCTATCGCTTCTTGTACACATTTATAGCACCCAGTATATTAAAAATGGTCTAAATCCGGTTCCTAATATTGTACTTGAAGCAAGTACAAAGTATAAGGAAAAGTTTGATATTGCAGCAAAGTTTGAATCAGACCGTGTTCGCCAACCTGTTACACTTGAAGATCAGCTTGATTGTAAGACCGAGCCTATTACGACAAGCCAGATTACATCAATCTTTACAAATTGGGTAAAAGAGTCAAAGGTACGCTCTATTCCTGCATCGCAGATACTAGAGCGTCTCATTTCAAAATACGGTGGTCCAGAGCGAGCAAATAAGTGGACAACAATTAAAGTATTTACCACAGATGAAGATGCACTTGCTTGGGATAATGACCGTCTAAACACTAAGAGTTAACCGTAATAACTAATCCATACGGTTATTAAAAGGACAAAGATGCAGAGTAGGGTAAATGTAAAAAAGAAAGCATATATTTTTTGTTGTGATTTTATAAAGACATAGAGTAAAATAACAATTGAAAATACGGTAAATGATAGATAAAAAAAAGCAATTGTCCAATCCTGTGTTGTTCGTAAACCGAATTTTGAGAAAATACCCCCAACTGGAGGACTTGCCTTAAAGTCTAAATAACTCTGAGTATATGTTTCATCAAGCTGATTTAGTTCATTTAATCTATGTTGTTTTTCTCTAATAGCAGTATTTAACTGATTTTTCTCTGATAAAAGGGGATTTACTGCTGTAGTTGATGCTTTGTAATTATCAAATGCTGTTTGTAAACTTTGTAGTTCTGTCGTTATGTTTGGTACTAAATTTACATCTATCTGATTTTTTACGTAATCTGATACATCTTGAGAGGTTTCTATTGATGATAATGTAGGAACTGCCCCATTATTTATTGCCTCATTTTGAAATGTTTCTAAATATCCCATGTAGGACATATTTCTAATACTAATAGTTATTATTAATCCGTTTTTCTAATTACTGAGCTTTTACATTAAAGGGAAATAATAAGGTATACACTCCACAAAATTGTAGAAGAATATGTAATACTCCAAATTTAACAAAGAGTGCCGTAAATTCAATCCATGTATATGAATTAATTGTGTATCCACGCAGTACTGTCATAATAAAAACAACAACCGAAGAAAATACTGCCATCGATAAAGTTTCAATTGTAAATTTAATTGGATGCGCCTTTGGGTATGCTAAATCACGAATCAATATTGAGCATCCGGAGAGAAATGCTACTATTAAACCAATAAAAAATAGCGTCCCTGTTGTTATAAAAGATACTACATCTACACCAAATAATGAATACGAAAGTTTATTTGCACTTGATACACTATAAATGTTAAAAACAACAGATACTATTGAACCCAAGCCGAGTCCAGCTAATCCACTATATATAAGTGGTAAATCCATGCTCTTTATAGCTAGGATTTAATGTTTGGTCTAAACTAACTTCTTTTACTTACTACAGAAATGGTTGCTGCACTCTTGCGAGTGCTCCATAGCGGAATTCAAGATTCAAGACTTATGCCTACAAAAGGTAATCCAAATATTGAATTATTTTCTAAAGTTCTTATTCGAGCAGGAAGATTTACAACACAATGGGTTCGCCTAGATTTTGATACAGCACCTAATTTTGGAACAAAATCTACTATAACAATTCCAAGAAAAGGGCATCTTGTTTCCCGTTTATATCTTGTAGCAACTATGCCAAACATAGATACACCCCAAATAGCAGCTAAACAAATTGCTACAAGTTTAGGAAATCCCTTTCTAGGTCCATATTTTACATGGACAAACTCACTAGGTCACGCTCTTATTCAAGAAGCAACTGTCACAATAGGTGGTGTTAGAGTTGAACAAATTGACGGAAGACTTTTAGAGGTTCTCGATGAATTTTACACTCCACTTGAAAAGGTTGAACTTGCAAATAAACTTCTTTCAAGAAATATGGTAAATTTTCCACAATTTAATGTAAATAATGGAGTAAATGCTGACCCACCTACAACGGTAACACCCCTTCCATTTTGGTTTAGTAGAGGGGATCCAGGTATTTATTTACCGATTGATGCTCTTGCTGCTGATCCAGTTAAACTTGTCTTACAATTTTCCCCAGTTACAAGTCTATATGTATCTAGTGCACAACAGGTAGTTCCACCCAGCCAATCTAATACACCGGGCTCTGCTTATTTCCCAATATTATCATCTAAGTTCTATATGGCATCACTAACTGGAACACCTGTTTATGGTCTTACCGGCAATACAGCAGTTAGTACACTTGCATCAGTTATTCCTAATGTATCAATGCCACCGAGTATTTCTATAGGTGATTGCTACATCATGGCTGAATACATATATTTAGATGCTCCAGAAGCAAATAGATTTCGTATTTCAGATATTGAAGTACCTGTTACTCAACATTATCTATTTGAACCATATGATACAAATGGTTCTTCAAGAGCAAATATTTCTCTCAAAATCCCAAATCCAACACGGAATATTTTCTTTTATGCACAGCGATATGAAGCCTCACTTTATAATGCTCATTTCCTTGCAACAAGAGATCTTTCTGGAGTAGGAAGCACTGTTCCGTGGTGGCCAAATGCACTACCAATCATATCAAAATATCCATCACCCATACAGCCGGCCTATGTTTTTAGTAATTCAGAACCAATTGCCTCTATTAGTCTTGTATATGAAGGAAGTCTTATTCGCTACAATACAGCATCACCATCAATATTTCGTTCACTTTTACCATCCTATGAAATGAAAAAGTCGCCATTTGTCAATCGGTATTACTATAGTTTACATTTTGGTTTAAATCATGGGGGACTACCCCCATCACAACCGTGTGGAGAAGCAAATTTAGATAAAATTATAAAGTTATCCCTGCAACTTGAGTTCAATTCAAACCGTGGTGTAACATCATCTACAACCTTTCCTCGCTATATAGTATATGCTTGGGCACAAACATATAATATATTTCGTGTGTATGCAGGACGTGGAGGATTAATGTTTGCCTATTAACAGCAAGTGCCAAATTTAAGCACTTCTGAAGAAGTGCTTAAATCTAGCATACTTGCCGAGCATACGAGCATAGCTCGTATGCCAGGCTTACCCGATAGACGAGTCTATCGGGTGCGCCATCATAGGGTTGTAGGCTGATTTAATAGTCGCCTTTAAGGCGACTATTAAATACGGCACAACACGGTAACGCGCGCATCTTAACCAATATTTTTGTCAGATTGTAAAAATAGGATGACAAAAACATTGGATGCAATTGAATCATCGAACATGATTTTTATTACTGCACAGCCTGATGTACAGTATTTTCATTGGCAGGTCGAATTATATTTATACCAGTTTTCAAAGTACGGAATTGGCCATCGCTGTTATGCTCTTTTTGGATATCAGGGTGACAGCCCTTCTCAATATGCTCAGAGTCTTGCAAAACGTTATAATGTCTTTTTGTATAAAGATAATCGTAACTTCAATCAAAAAAACTTTTATATTCCGTCAATTCGCCCCCATTTATTAAAAGAGTTTTTCAAAGAGTTTCCTAAACTTGGACGCACTGTATTTTATCACGATTCCGACATATTATTTATAAAACTTCCTAAATTTGAAAATTTAGTTAATGATGATTATGGATACATGTCAGATACATCTTCATACATAAATCATACATATATTAAAACATGTTGTCAACGTTATAAAGCCGTTTATCCCGAATTATCAGACAATCACATTTTAGAAAAAATGTGTGAAGTAATGGATATTCCAGAATCAATGATAAAACAAAACGATTCACATTCAGGAGGTGCTCAGTATCTTCTAAAAAATGTTACATCTGAATACTGGGATAAAATCGAAACATCGACAAATGCTCTTTTTTCTGTTCTAAAAGATTATGAAGTAAAATACCCTATACATCATCACATACAATCATGGACTGCTGATATGTGGGGTGTTTTATGGAATTATTGGAAATTAGGAAAGCAGACAAGAATTGCTCCTGAGCTAGAATTTTCGTGGGCAACAGATGGCATCGATAGATTTAATAAATTACCAATCTTTCATCTAGCAGGTATTACTGAAGAAACCGCAAATCACACATTTTATAAAGGTAGATATATCAATAAAGATATATTTCAAGAATATTTAATGGATCGCTCACTCTTTGATCATGTTTCTAAAACAAGTTCAACATATGGATACATATCTGTAATTAAAGAATACGTAGATTCTGATGAATATATTTATACAAAGTCATTTCTTCTTATGGTTAAAGAAGATATCGGTGGCTTGTATAAAGAAGACCCTAAAACAATTCATTTTAAAAAGGGGGTTTGGCGTTCAATAACAGGAGCCTATCTTATATTCTATAATTCAAATAAATGGGTTCTTATTGATAGTACGCAAGAATCTAAAATATCAGATACACTAGAAGGACTTGCATATAATACAGGGGTGTTTCCCTACAGTATGAACTGGAACATACCTTGTACAATTCTAAAGGGGTAAGGTCTAATAAATCCCGTTAGCATGTTGTATGCAAGTATGCTCCACTTAAGCACCCCTAGAAGGGGTACTTAACTTTGGCACTTGCCGTTAATAAAATTGCCACTCTTTTTAGTAGTATACTAACTACCATGACCTCTCTTCTCATTGTTGAATCACCAGCAAAATGCTCTAAAATCCAAGGCTTCTTAGGTCCTGGCTGGAAAGTGATTGCTACAATGGGGCACATCCGTTCTCTTGAAGAAAATCTTGACGCAATTGGCATTGATCGTAATTTTGAACCACGCTATGCCTTTATGAAAACAAAGTCAAAGGCAATTGACATGATTAAAGAATCGGCAAAAAAGGCTACAAAAATCTTTCTAGCATCGGACGATGACCGCGAAGGTGAGATGATTTCATACTCTGTGGCAACTCTCTTGAAACTTCCACTTAGCACCCCACGCATTGTGTTTCGTGAAATTACAAAAGAAGCTATTACTGCCGCGCTTAAAACTCCTAGAGCAATTGATATGAATCGTGTAAATGCTCAACAGGCGCGAGCAATTCTTGATATGCTTATTGGATTCACAATTTCTCCCCTTTTATGGAAATCCATTGGAAACGGGCTCTCTGCAGGACGGTGTCAAACACCAGCACTTCGTCTTACTGTTGAGCGTGAAAAAGAAGTGGAATCCTTTACTGTAAATACAGTATGGAATATTAAAGGAACGTGGTCAAAAGATTCCCCATTTGAAGCAGTTCTTACTGAATCCCTAGAGGATGAAACATCTGCAACAAATTACATGGAAAATTTGAGCAATGAACATACAGCACATGTATCTTCTTCAATAGTAAAAGGGTTTACAGAAACCGCCCCTAATCCTCTTATTACCTCAACTCTTCAACAAGAGGCATCGGCACTCTACAAATCAAATCCTAAGGCCACTATGCAGTCGGCACAGCGACTGTATGAACAGGGTTATATTACTTATATGCGTACGGATAATCCAAATCTTTCAGAGGGGGCAAAACAAGAAGCAATAGAGCATGTTACAGCCACGTATGGCAGTGAATATGTTGGAGCAAGTCTTTCTAAGAAAAAGAGTACAGAAGGTGCACAGGAGGCACACGAAGCAATTCGCCCCACACATATGGAAACAAATCGACTTCCAGAAGATGAAGATTGGTCAAGCATGGATCGCAAGATTTATTCGCTCATCTGGAATCGTACTATACAAAGTGTAATGGCTTCCTGTAAGGGTGAAATTCGCACTGTAATCTTTAAAGCGGATGGTGACCCGTGTGAATTTGATTGGAAAGCAGTTTGGCGACGAATTAATTTTACTGGTTGGCGGCAAGTTTCCCAGCAAATTGCGAATCTCGATGAAGAAGAGCAAGAGCCTACCTTAGATACTTGGGCTGTTGGAGAAGCACTTAGTGTTGGCTCACAAATTACATGGTCATCTATTACTGGTGCTCCCAAGGACTCGCGACCACCACCCCGCTATACTGAAGCAACGCTTGTTCGTGACCTAGAAAAGCGTGGAATTGGGCGTCCAAGTACGTTTGCTGCACTTATTGGAACAATTGTAGATAAGGCATATGTTGAAATTCGTGACAGTCCACCACGTGAAATTCAAGTAAAAACTTTATCTATCTTTCCAAATGCTGAGTCAGTTACTGTAGGAATTACTATGAAAAAAGCCGGTGGGGAAAAACAAAAACTAGTGCCTACCGAGCTTGGCACTCGTGTTCTTGAATTCTGTGTTAATGAATTTACCACCCTCTTTGCCTATGAATTTACTAAAAAGATGGAAACTCGCCTTGATATGATTTGTGATGGAAAGGAAGAATGGAAACGGCTTTGTCATGATACATGGAATTCTTACAAAGAATCTTATGAGCGGCTAAAAGATGCTAAGTCGAATACAGAAACACAATCTACACGGAAACGCACCTTTACAAATGGTATTACAGCAGTACAGAGCAAAAAGGGTCCTGTATTACTTATTGAAATGAATGGCTCTGCCGTCTTCTATGGCTGGCCAGAAGGTGTTACTTTCAAAACTATAACTGAAGAAATTGCAAGTAAACATGTAGAGCTTGCAAAGAAAGAAAAGGAGTCTTCAAATCTTGGAATGTATGAAGGGTTTCCTATTATCCGCGCAAGCGGACCTTTCGGTACCTATATTTCTTGGAAGACGATAAAAATTCCATGGGTAGAAACTGATACACTTGATGCTATACATGAAAAACTTAAGACAAAAACCGAATCTGTTCTTCATACACTTGGCCCATTTGAGTTTCGTAAAGGCCCGTATGGTGTATATATGTTCAAAAAGGATGTTAATAAAAATAGAAAGTTTGTAGGACTTCCGAGTGGTATTGACCCTAAGGTATTAACCGTTGAGGCAGCTACTCGAATCTATCAAACTGGAATTCAACAAAAAGCAAAGCAGGCCGCCTATAAAAAAAATAATGCTTAGCTAGGAAATGGAAGGGGCTTGTAAAAAAATAAAAAATATAATAGACCTTCCAGTTTACGTAATTAATATGGATGAACGTAAAGATCGCTGGAAACGATTTATGTCTAATGAAGCTGTTCGTAAATTTAATCATTTAGAACGTATATCTGCAGTCAATGGTAAGGAGTTAAAATACAGAACAGAAAAGCGTATTTCTATTGGAACTCGCTTGCGTATTTTTCGTAATTACCGGCGCTCACATTATGAAATTGCTACACTTGGAGCAATTGGTGCTTCTATCAGTCATATTAAGACTTGGCAAAAATTCTACGATTCTGGTAAACCATGTTGTATTATTATGGAAGATGATGCAGTATGGTTTCCTGAGTACATTGAAAAAATAAATGAAATTCTACCTACAATTCCCGATACATGTGGCATGTGGATTATAGGATACTATCCTAAGACACTTGTTATTGAACACTTAAGCTCTGAAAAGCCTTGGAATAAGGTACATAGTTTTACAGCAGCACACTCCTATTTGATTACACGAGAAACCGCCAAAAAATTTCTTGAAGAGCCCTTTCCGATTGAAACTCACATTGAATACTATATGACATCTGTATCAATTCTAAAGGGTGTTCAAATACTTCAACATCCTGATGTGTTAGTGGACTTTTATAGAACTTATATTGGGCCTAGAACCAATGACTCTAATACATCACAGCATAAAAAAGCGGGTTGTCCAACATGTGATGTAGCAGATGATTATTCACAGTTGTATAAGCATTATTCCAAAAAACGGAAGGATAAGGAAATGGCAGTAAGTGGAATTGTATATGATAAACAAGATGATACCGTATTAACCTTTAAAAATAATAGCAAGTCTGCTAAGAAACCTACCCGGAAAAAGAAGCGGATTAGTCCACACTAATATTATTATAGCCTGTTAAAAATTGAGAGTTATACTCATGTCTATAAAAGTTATAGAAATGAATATGACTGTATTAAACAATCAGCATACGCCACTGCCAGTAACACCTGGACATACTGAATACACAATTAGTATTGAAGATATGAATAATATGAACAATGTAAACGAACTAAATCGCCACAAGCTAATTGATCGTATGGAAACTATCTTTACAAATAGGGAATCAGTTAATATGATGTATACGCACGGGGTTGTTACAGGATTTATTGTTGGCGTAGCAAGTATTGTAGGACTTATTTCATATTTAAACCGTATTATTTAATACAAGACCATTAATAAAACGGGCACCTCTTAGCCATGCAGTATCTTGAAAGACTTCTTCACGAAGGTCACGAATCCATTTTTCACCAAACCCCTTTGCCTTACCTGCCTCAATAATTGTTTTAATTTCAACTGTTGCCCCTTCCTTAGCCGAACAAATACTTAAGAGCCAACTAATAAACTGTTTTTGACGTGGGTCGTAGTCAGTTAGATTCTGTTTTTTGAAGATAGAAGGAAGAATTGTTGCAACTTCTACTTGAACATTTTCAACAACACTATCATTCCCTACAGCAATTCGTAAAAGAGTCTGTAGTTGGCTATCAGCCTCAAGAATATAACCATGAAACTCTGAGAACATTGTATCAATTCGCTTTCGGTGTGTAGCAATTGAGTTTCGGTGCTTTGCTACAGAGGTGGCATGGCTACGTAGAAGATTTGTAATAAGTGTAGCCTTTGCCTCTAATCCTCGTAGGGTTTCCGATTCTTCCTTTAGAGGCATTGAGTTTGCTTCTAACACATCAAAAAAAGGGCGAAGAGTCTGTAGATAAAAAATCGGGTCTTCCCGACTTAGGAAATTACTTAAAAATAATATACACCGCCCATCTTCCATAAATTCAACATCAATATCACCACCGCGTGAATGTCCTACAATACCTGTACGTAAACTTACCATACAACCGGCACGGACTTTTGGATGTAGGCGCATATCACGGCGAAATTTCTCCACTTCCTCACTTGATACCATACGAGTATAGTTCTTTGATTCCCAAAGATATTCAAATTCAGTACTACGAATCATACGAATATCGGCGTTCTGTGCCTCCTTTGCCACTACAATAATTTCACAGTCAAATGCCTTTTTTAATAGCCCCTCCATTACGGATTCGCCATATGCTCCCTTATCACGCGAAGATGAGAAGGTCCGCGTGATTGAGTTCTGTAAATTATCAACCTTTCCCACGACTGTTTCAATCTGCTTTTCTAGAAGACCCTCTAGCCGAACAATCTGTTTTTCTTTTGATGTTAGAAGCTCTCCATACATTTCTCGTGCAGAGGCCGTTGCTTCAGTACGTACTGAGGCTGAGCTCTGTTCATACAACTCTAACTGATGTCTTACAAGTAAAAGAGCCTCTTCAAATTTCTGTTTTTCCTGTCGAAGGCGTTTCATTTGAGCATCGGCAGTTTCTTGAGCATCACGCATTTTTTGGGAATATGTTTCCGAAATCTCCTTGATGAGCTCAGTGCTTGTTTCGTGACGCGCCCGATCCATAGCCTTCATATAAAGAGTGTCATACGCTTCTGCACCAAGTGAAAGAGCGATTGAAACTGTGTCTAGGATTTCTGATGTGTATACAGCTGGTAATTGAAATGAATCCGGTACATTTAGTGTAACTGTTTTCATCGTATCTATAGTTGTATATAACGTAGGCTTAAGGTAACGTCGGCTTAGGTTAATTTTGCCAGGGCATAAAATATATCAATATAGTTAGTATGAAAGTTCCTAAAGTATTAGACGCTCAAACATTTCTGTTATACAGTGCTGTTGTTATTGTATGGTGGGCATGTGTATGGGGAATATTTGAAGAATTTATTCAACACGTTTCCAATAAAAATTCCTTTAACAGACTAGTATTATATGTCTTAGGAGTCTTTATAATATTTCTAACTGTTCGCTATATTCCTGAAACATTAGAGCATTTTTAACTGCTTGCAAGTGCTAGCTTAGCATTATCGATCATCTCCGTAAGAGCATCGCAAGAATCATCAATATAATCTACATAGGCTTCATCGTCATCAGACCATGCAGCCTTTGCAACAAACACCCATCGCTTCTGCATAAGCTCACGAAGCTCCCAGCTACAGGTATCGATAATATCACACAGGGCTGAACGATTCATTTTGAGTAGTTACCTTGCTGGGGGTAGCCACTTCAATTTTTTTCGGACTGGCTGCCCCTGTTAGTGTGTGAATAACAATCTCTGAAAGAGGTGCTATCCAGAGGCTAGGCTTCTTCTCGCACAAATCATAAATATTCATCGGAAGTATTTGTGCATTCATCATCATAATCTTCTTCATTGTGATTAATCTAAACAGGCTCAAGAACTTCAATTTTTTTCTGAGAGGTGCTGCGTTAATTTCCAGATGCCTTCTGCTGAGGCATTTGCCTTCCACCAATCCCTACAGGCTTCAGAACATTTCTTCCACTTACTTTCCGATATATCACGAATCTTTTCTACATCCGATGGAACAGACACTCTAAAATAGTGAAGGCCCTCAACGGGAGGATTTGCATAGTGTGTCATATCAACTTCAGGGGATACTACAGGAACACATCCCATTGCCATACATTCAATCTCACGATGACACTTACTACCATATCCTGCTAAACAGAGCCCCCACTTAGCATTAGAAAGACGCATTAGATAACCGCGCTGGCTAAATGGATATGGCTTATCACCAATAACATGAATAAATTCACTACACACTGTTGACCAACTATCAAGACGCTTTGAGCGCTGAACAGCATTTTCAGACCGACCGTAAAATACAAGGCCAAGACTGCGATCATCTGAGTTTCCAACTCCCTGGCTTACAAGATCCTCTAACAGGCGTGGACGTCTTGGCCAGAATGACCATGCCAGCGAGTTAGGCTCACTAGGGGCAGGATTTCCAAATAGAGCCTTCTTATAAACACGCTCGCTTTGACAGGATGCCTTTAGCCACTCTAGTGTAGGTCTATCATAGAGAAGTGTATGTCCAATACTATTTAACCATATATTTTCTAATCCTTGAATTTCAACAACATCAACATATCCACGCTCAGCCCATAAACTTACCATCTCACGAAAGGAATCACCCGCGTGGGCAAAAAATCCTTTTGTATCCTTGTGTGGCATAAGAATCTGTGGCTTTTTTGACTCCTGTAGGGATGATGAAGTTGCCTCATTTAAACACATACGAGTTATTCCCTCAATAGTACGCAAAATATCATTCTGCGTAGGTGTACTACGAGGTACAATGTGAAATCTATGATTCAAAGAAGCATTTACAGATGTCTGGTACAATTCAAGAGATGGAGCAATCTCAGCCTGAACTTCCCATACATACGCTTCCTTTGGAAGTGCCCATAAGCATCCCCAACGCTCAACACTATTTCTTCCACCATAGACAATAAGCCCCCATGCACCATTCATTAAAGCAATCTTAGATGAAATTGATGTATTAGGATATATACATGATAGTTCAATAGATGGATTTAAGGCATTTTCTAGAGCGGTTACTACTGAATCTGTAATCCAAACGTCATCAACTACACATACTACTCTACGTTTTACAGGATTCTCAGTCCAACCATAGAGAGCTTCGCGTAATGCCTCTATTTCAGCTCGAGTAACAAGTGCCTTATTACCATCTTCAGGCATCCATGTATACGCCTTCTTACACCAGCTCTGAAAGTTAGGTGTACGCTCAATAACAGGAATTACATCTTCATCCCACGTAAACACTTTTAGTGCCTCCATAATTTCAGGTGTCTTTGCTCCTAGCCACTCACCTTTTTTAGCGTCACTTGCTGAAGCACGTAGCACGAAGATTTTTCCCATATACTCAAGTAAATATCGTACTGGATTCATTGCAATAATATCTGGGCAAGGTGCAATAAGCCCCACCTCAATACAAACTGAGGCGGTAGTAATACTTACTTCCTCATTTGACCAAGCGGTTGCAGCAGCCGTTGATTGACCCACAAGAATCGATGTATATGTACGAAGAAGTCCCGTAGAAAGTTGAAACACATTTTTAAAATTGTACAGAGGGATTGTAAAATCAGTATGTATTGCCCCCCCATCTACAAGCGGGGCTTGTAGATCCTTTGAAAGCATTGTGAGAAGGGTTGCCTTTTGTGCAGAAGTAATTGTTCCCTTTAGAGTTAAGGGACATGACATACACTCTACTGCTTTATATGGTTTACTTACAAAAGATGTAACAGGGTTAAGATCGTGAATTCCAGAAGGGTTAACATACATATATGTAGGCTTTTCCACAACATCAGCAGGGTCATACGTTCTATAGCCACTTGAGTGTACATGATGAGTAATTAGAGTCATACATGGATTTATAACTAAAAATTTCTGACGAAGCATTTCAATAGTGAAGGCATTATCACAACCTCCCTGCCCAAAAGGGAAATGTAATGACTCCCAATTCCATGTGCGCGCCTTTACAGACCGTGCCGAAACCACCCAACTATCCTGACTATCAGCACGAGGTCCAAAAAGCTTGGGAGATTCTGAATTTTCCATGTCGTCCCAGCGCAAAAGGGCAAAAAAGACTGAATCCATATTTACTGAATTAAGTGCCCTCCACGAATCATCTAGATAAATATCAGAGTTGGCAATACAAACAAGAGCATCTTCGGGTACAGAATCATAAATCCACTTTACTACAATATCAAAGCGAAGACGGTCTGATATATTATACTGAACGATTTTATCACTTTCTACTGGAAGTGTGTGCATTGACTCATTTAATAATATAATCTTATCAATATATTTACATTCATTATTCATTTTCAAAGTATAATCGATTTCTTTTGCTCGAGCAGGCTTTGACGGTTTATAGTATTGCGTAATTAAATACAGTGGGGGTGGTGTATGTAACGCCTCTTGAACATAGAGTCCTAATACATTTGCTATTACCGAATGGCTTGTATGAGATACAGGAAATGTTTTTCCATATTGTAGTATAAGTGATAGCACAACTCGAGCATCCTGCTCACTGCCATCCCATACTGTATCAATATATGGATACAGCATAAGAGTTTCTTCCATACATACCATATTTGTAATTCCAAACTCGGCTACCTTTTCCAAAGTAAATGCCTCAATTACAGCCTGAGGCACACCAATAATCTTACAGTTTTCTGCATGACCTGCCTTTAACCATTCTATACACTCTTCAATACTACTAGATGGATAACAAACATCTACTTTTATACCTTTTGCTATTAGCTTGCTCCACGCTACTAAACTACTTGCACCAACATCCCAGCGGTTCCATGGAATTGTTGACGATTCACTACCATCCAGCCAAACAAGAGTTTTTTGATTCTTCCAGGTTGAACTATTAGATGTCATAATACGAATGGGAGCCCCCGTCTTAGGGTGACGGGCGAGCATACTACAGTAAATATAGCACACGTTATTTAGGTCTAAGGATTTTAGCCGAGTTATATTTAATGGAGCGAAAGGATGTTGTTATTCTTGTGAATTCTACTCCAAAATACTATTACATTTTGGACTTTATGTTTGGAATGTTACGCCGTTATGCTCCAGAGCTTAATTGGGATTGTGTCTTTGCTACAGAAATACCTGAGCATCCTGTTTGTGTTTCACTCAAGGCAAAATATAATGTTATTATATTGCCTTTAGAGAAAGATGATAAAGGATTTCTTAATAGTCGTCGTGCTGCACTTGAGCAGCTTGTTTCACGTTATAAATATTGTCTACCCCTGCAGGATGATTTTATCCTTGAACGCGGATTAGATGCAGATGCTTTAAAAAATGTGCTTGAACGATTTGACACGACACATAATCTTGTTTCTGCACGCCTTATGCCGTGCCCAGGACCGCTTGAAATTATTATGGGTGACTCCCTATGGGCACCTATAGGACGGAATGATGAATACAAATTCGTATTTCAGGCAACTCTTTGGAAAACAAAGGCTTGCCTAGAATGGTACACATGTATATGTGATGTTTTAGAGCGATATGCCCCTAAAGAGGTGTCAAGTGATACACATCGGACCCAAATTGAAATTCGTGGAAACATTGCAGAAAACTCTATAGGACAGGGTGAATTTTGGAAATGGAGTGTTTTACGAAACTATATCCATATTGCTTGGATTCGTAAAGGTTCATGGTCAAATGCCGTTTACCTTTCACCATTTCCCTATCGTCCTACAGCAATTGTACGTGGCTCTTTAGAAACCTGGGCTCAAGATTTAGCAAAACGTGAAGGATTTAAACTAATGGAGATCGATTAACAAGATTTATGTAAAGCCCTCCACGCTTTGATGTAAGATTAGTAATATCTGTTACGCTACTAAATCCAGTTGAACCACCGCTTGAGTTTGCATTTGGAAATCTATGATAAATTGTCATTAGCATTGTATTTCCTACATTACCTCCATTTGCATAATAGTTACTTAAGAATGAGCCGTATGGGTCAATCTCCATACGAATGGAAGGACTGAAGTAATTTGAACCTACAGATGGAAATACAACTTGACTTGTCATATAATTTGTTGTAACTGTTTCACCAAATATTTGTAGACCTACGTTTGGGGTTTCAACTTGTATAAATGTTGATACTTCTAATATAGGTGATGTGGGTCCTTGGTATATTGAAGAAATTATTAAGTTAGGATTATACTCTACGAAGATACGCGTGCTTGATGTTGCCGACTGATCAATATATGGTACAATATGATCCATATTAAATGTTATAGAACTAAAATACATATCTTGCGATGTAGCTGGTGTTGAAAATGCTAAGTTTGAACCCCAGTTCCAAGTAGCACTATTAAATGGTACAGAGCTTATAAATGATGGACGGCCGTAGGAAGTTGAAAAGGTTGAATTAAATGTTGGGCGCCAGCTAAAGGTTTCGCCGCTAATTGTTGAGTACCCTCTTGATGTAAAAGTACTTATAGAAACAAATATAGCATTTTGTGATGTTATTGTTGAAAACTTAATATCTCCTACGCCTAAAAATGTGATTGTAGACTGACCTGTTACCTGTGTTATAAACTCTGGATTTGGGACAGGATTTAGTACCCCTGTGTTTACAGCTGGTATTGAACCAAGTGATACAACATAGGGTGGTAATGAGTTACTTAACATTAATGTACTTGTAAGGGGATCAACATATGATTCAAAGGTTCCTTGAATACCAGTTGTGCTTATCTTAAGTAAATTATTTGATAAATCGGCCGAAAATGTACTCAAATTATTTCCTTGTATTGTTTTAAATGATGATACTGGAAAAATAGAGCTAACTGAATTCCAACGTGTACCTCCATCACCATTTGCAATTAATATGTGAGATGATGGAATAAAACCATTTACAGCAGTTCTTGCATAAACCGTACGAACTTGAATAAAATCTGTATCAAGACTGTTTGGCATTCTGATTAGTAGTAAGAACACACTTTACAGCTGAAACATCCGGACAGAGATTTATTAAGAACCGCTAAGTACTTAGCTCTGATGGCTAGAACGAAAAATTAAAGTCACTCCAATGACATAAGGTCACGGGTGACCTTATCCATGGGGAGTTCTTAACTTTAGTACTAGACTTAACAAGTGCGAATTTTTATAAACTTTATTCTATCCGACAAAATCAATATGACATCTAGTCCACGAATTGTACTTTTAACAATGGTAAAAAATGAAGAGAAAAACATTAATCGTCTTATTACATCGATGAAGGGATGGATCGATGGAGTCGTTCTATGCGATACGGGGTCAACGGATTCTACAGTATCAATTACAAACACACTTTTAAAGGATTTACAATTATCTGGAAAGGTATATGAATACCCATGGGAAAATTTTGGAAAGAGTCGGACAAAATGCTTCCAATCATTTGTAGACTGGGTAAAAAATCATACATCATGGGATCCTACTTCGGTGTGGGGGCTACTGTTAGATGCTGACATGGTACTTTCTGATGAGGGGGGTCTTCATGCACATCTGAGCTCTTTAGATGTAAATATTGGAGGAATAAACCTACCCCAGCGAAATGGAAGTTTGATTTATAAGAATACTCGTCTTGTACGGGCATCTGTTAATTGGAGATCCGTCGGCTCTACACACGAATACTGGGAAAATACTGATGGAAAACAATTACATACTCTTGAGCATCCAATAATAAATGATATAGGAGATGGAGGTTGTAAATCTGATAAATATGTGCGCGACGCCCGACTTCTTGAAGAAGATTTAAAGACTGACCCTAATAATGTACGCACTCACTTTTATCTGGGACAAACATACATGTCCCTTGGTAAAAATACAGAAGCAGTACAAATGTTTACACGCCGTGTAGAGCTAGGAGGATGGGAGGAGGAGATGTATATTGCACTTATTTATAAGGGAGATTGCTTAAAATATCTAGGCAAGCCCCTTGAAGCGGTAGAGGCTTGGCTTCGTGCATGGCAACTAAGACAGCACCGTACTGAGGCGGCTCTTCGTCTTATTACTTACTATCGTAGTATTGGAAATCATAATTTTATAGCGATGGTATACATAGAGAAACTTATACAATTACAGTTTGGAGAAACACTTGAGGGCTCCAATATATATACTCCTGTAAAGAACAACGATTCCCTTTTTATAAGTCATACAGATATGTCATACACTCTTTGGGAGGAGTTAGGAATTATTGCCTTCTATACCGGAAAAATAGAGGCTGCACGCTTTCGTTTAGATATGCGTATACTAAATGGCTCGCTAAGTTTTGAGCAAAAGAATCGTCTAACGGATCTTTATAAATGGTACAAATGGAAGCTTCCTGTAAAAATGACATATTCACTCAAAATCGAGGGTGATTTAGTAGAGTTTTTAAAGGACCCAGTATGGAAGGGATATAATCCTTCTATTCAGCGTGATAAGGATAGATATCTCGTTAATTTACGTCATGCAAATTACGAAACAGTAGATGCCAAACATTTTTCATTCCGTTCAGGAGGTAGTACAGTTATTACACGAAATGTTATTGTCGAGTTTGACGCAAATTTCAAGGTTTTAACCGACAAATTTCCACCCACCGAATTTAAAATTCCTGAAAAATATATTGTAAATAAAACAACCCAAATTCACGGTCTAGAAGATTGTCGCTGGATTGGAACAAACAGCCTTTTAGGAACATCTCGGCAATTTACACCGTCAGAAATGAATAAGATGGTACGTATTGACTTTGAACCAGTTAAAAAAACTCTTGTTCGCATGAAACCTATGATGTGCCCTATAGCATCTGAGGAGGGAAATTGTCAGAAGAATTGGCTCCCCTTTATTTGGAAAGGAGAAGAATGTTATGTGTATCACCTCAACCCATTTCGTATTTTTACAATGAAAGGTGAGCTATTAAGTAGCTGGTCATCTAAGAAGGGAGTATCATTTGATGGGCTACGTGGCTCAGCCGCCCCAGTAGCATGGAGCTCTACACTATTTCCAAATGAATGTTTAATAATTATAGCACATTATTCATATTATGGGGGGGAGGGTCGTAGATACTATCATCGGTTTATAACTCTTGATAACAATCTACAGCCATCGCGCCTATCAAAGACCTTTATAATTGCAAATGATGAAGCTATACAGTATATTTCAGGAATGTCTGAAAGTCTAAATGAAGGCTGTTATGTAATAACATACGGTGTAAATGACTGTAAGGCATTTGCATCTGAGGTAGAAAAGAAGACGATTGAAGAGGCTCTAATATATAAGTTATAATATCTGTTTTTATATCAAAGGGGTACTTAACTTTGGCACTTGCCGTTACATAGTTTAAGGAAGAATGGTATTAACAGTTGCTCCAAAAAAGGCAACACCTGATGCAGGCGATGTTTTACCTAATTGACCATTTGCTATAGTTACAGTTACCAACCCAGAAGATGAGAACGCATCTAAATCAATACTTGTAACTGAATTTGGAATTGTTATAGATGTCAAATTGGTACAATTATTGAACGCATTAGTACCAATACTTGTAACTGAATTTGGAATTGTTATAGATGTTAAACTGGTACAATTTTCGAACAAACCAGTATTAATAATTGTAAATAATACATTAGTTGGTAATGTTATAGATATCAATCCAACACAATCATAAAAAGCAGTTGTACCAATACTTGTAACTGAATTTGGAATTGTTATATTATTTAATGAGGTACATTTTTGGAACGAACTAGCATTAATACTTGTGACTGAATCTGGAATTGTTATAGATGTCAAGCTAGAATTAAAGAACGTATCGTCACCAATACTTTGAAGTGTTGAAGTCGGTGTAAATATTACAGTTGCTAAATTAGAACAATTAGCGAATGCACCTCCATTATTAATACTTGTAACTGTATTTCCAATTGTAACACCTATTAAATTAGCAGAAGAGGGGACTTGAGTTCCAGGGATAGAAGTTATAGTAGCAGTATAAGAAAAATTTGGTAAATCTGTATTTCTAGTAAAAGTATTCCCGTCCCACTCAACACTGGGTCCTTGCTCTGTATCATACACTAGAATTGTTAATGTATTATCAATTACGACGGGAATAATTATGACGGGAATAGATGTGGAACAACATGAGGCCGTTGGCTGATAATTATTCATAACTGTAACAACCGATGCTGGAGTAATCGGTCCTTCAATTTGTTTTGCCGGATTCTCTAAATGAAAATTATAAATAAGTTGCCCTCTTAAAATGTTATATGTAGTTGTATAACTTCTATCAGTATTTGACATCGTATTAATAGAGCCAAATATAAAATTACCGCCAAGTACTTAAATTAAGTACTTGGCTCTAATAGCTGGAATGAAAAGTTATAGTGACTCAGATGACATAAGGCCACTGCGTGGCCTTATCCATGGGGAGTTCTTGACGATAAAAGACTTTGTCTTTTATCCGATGGTTAAGCCGAAGGCTTAACGCAACTTTAGTACTACCGTGTTGTGCCTAAGTTAAGTACCCCCTTTTAGGGGGTACTTAATATTGCCTACAACCCTAATATGGCAAGTATGCTACAGTTAAGTAGCCCCCTTTGGGGGTACTTAACTTTGGCACTTGCCGTTAGATGTTACTACAAATGCTAATTTAAAATAAGCATACCGTGTTGTGCTAAAAATATCATATTATATGTATTATGAGCATTAGAGTATTGCTTGCCAATTAAAAACAGCAGTAGTTCCACCAACTGCATTATATGTAGATGCAGTAAATCCAGTAGTTGTTGCACTTCCTATTGATACAAATGTTGCTGAGCCATCTGATACAGTAGCAACTATATTAGGTACGTTTGGAAATGGAACTGTAAAGACTACAGCAAGTGATGATACTACAGTTGTTCCAGAGCCATATTGTTGGTTTTTACTTGGTCTTAGTCCAGCGTATGGCAGTACATTACGAGATGCTACACCTAAGCATTGAGTTGATAAAAGACTGTTTCCACTGCTCGAAGCAGTCCAGTTAATTCCGTCAGTCGAATATGCTACTGTATTTGTTCCTTGTCCACCAGCAATCCATCGCGTTCCATTCCATGCTACTGTCCAACACACTACCGAAAATGCTGTATTTCCAGAGGTAGATGCAGTCCAAGTAATTCCATCAGATGAATACGCTATTTTATTTGTTCCAGCGGCTCCAATAACCCATAAATAACCATTCCAAGCTACTGCATAGCCTACACTTGTAATAACAGAACTACCAGAACTAGATGCTGTCCAAGTAATTCCATTACTTGAATATATGACTGTATTTGTTCCACTTCCTACAGCAACCCATAGAGAACCATTCCATGCAACTGCACGACAGTTACTTGTTAAAAGAGAATTACCAGAACTAGATGCAATCCAGTTAATTCCATCATAGGAATATATTATTCTATTTGTTCCAGAAGCTCCAGCTACTATTATACTTCCATTTGATGCTATTGTCAAGCCAGAATCTGTAATGAGTGAATTTCCAGAGCTAGAGGCTGTCCATGTAATTCCATTAGATGAGTATGATATCTTATTTGTTGAATTTCCTCCAACAACCCATACATAGCCATTCCACGCTATTCCCCATGCTGTGCCAATACCATTACCAGTGCTAGTTGCAATCCAGTTAATTCCATCCGATGAATACATTATATTATACGTTGAACCACCTCCAACAGCAAGCCATAATGAACCATTCCATGCAATTGTATTACATACTGAATTAAGTATAGAATTTCCAGAGCTAGATGCTGTCCAAGTAATTCCATCATAAGAATATGCTAGTGTAGTTGTTCCTTGACCTCCAGCAATACTGAAATTATCTGTTAATGTAATTCCTACGCCAGTTGGACCTGTAGGTCCAGTTAGACTTGCACCAGTAGCTCCTGTAGGTCCAGTTAGACTTGCACCAGTAGGTCCTGTAAACCCTGTTACACCTGTAAACCCTGTTACACCCGTTGGTCCTGTGGGCCCAGTTGGCCCTGTTGGCCCTGTTGGAGGAATCATTGTAGATGAAAATACCCAATCGTTTCCAGTATTAATTGTTAATTTACGAATTCTACCATTTACAACATCAGCCACATAAATATTATTGCTAGAATCAAAAGCTAATTTTGATATGTTGCTAAAAGTGGCAATTGTTCCCACACCATTATTAGACCCATTTGTTGTTCCATTTGTTCCTCCACCTGCAAGTGTTACAACAACTCCACTAGAAATAATAACTTTTCTAATTCTTCTGTTTCCACCATCAGTAACGTATATATCACCATTTGCATCTAATAATATACCATTAGACCCTTCTGTAGGATTTGTAAAAGTAAATCGTGCATTTCCTATAAGTCCATCATTTGAACCTGCACCATTACCAGTAATTTGTGTTATTACCTTAGTACTAATATTTACACTGCTTATTCTATTTGTGCTAGCGTCAATTACGTATAAATTTCCTAGCCCATCGGATACAAGACCCTGTATATCTGTAAATCCAGTTATAAAACTACTTGTATTTACATTTGTAGAAAGCACATACTGGCTTATTGTACCATTATTAACTGCATAGTATAAACTCCCAGAATAAAATGCAATTGCAACACTCCATTGAATTGATCCAGAGGAAGGCGTAAGAGTTGTTACAACGCCACTTGAGCTTATAACTGTTATACCAAATGGACCACCTGTATATGCACCAGTTGTACAATATATATTGCCTGTAGTATCAATTGTAAAGGCGTGTGGATAATTGGGGGTAGCAATTACTGTTCCTGCATCTGGAGTACCTGCAGTAATAACATATTTAATAATTTGATTACCATTTGTATTTGCAACATAAAAGTTTGCCCCTGTTGAATCAAAAATACACCCGCATGGTCTACTTAATGAACTAATAAAATTCGATGATGTATAACCTCCATTCGATGTGTATGTATACATAAGATATGTTAATGTATTAACGTAATAGTTACCTACAACTCCAGTTTGAGATGTGTATGGGCCTGTTCCTGCATATTGAACAACTGTTCCTGTAGAACCAGTTGGCCCTGTTGCTCCAGTATTTGTTGCTGATCCATCACGACCAGTTGGCCCAGTTTGGCCAGTTGGCCCTGTATTTCCAGTTGCTCCTGTGTTTCCAGTTACTCCTGTGTTACCTGTTGGACCTGTGCCAATAGGCCCAGTAGTACCTGTTGGCCCAGTATTACCAGTTGGACCCGTACCAATAGGCCCAGTATTACCAGTTGAGCCTGTATGACCTGTAGCTCCTGTACTACCGGTTGGACCCGTACCAATAGGTCCAGTATTACCAGTTGAGCCTGTATGACCTGTAGCTCCTGTAGGTCCTGTAGGTCCTGTAGTACCAGTAGGTCCTGTATTTCCAGTAGCTCCTGTGTTTCCAGTTGCTCCTGTATTACCAGTTGCCCCGATGCTACCAGTTGGACCTGTATTACCAGTTATACCAGTGGGACCTGTGAATCCTGTAGGTCCTGTGAATCCTGTAGGTCCTGTATTACCAGTTACACCAGTAGGACCAGTATTTCCTGTACTACCCGTTGGACCTGTACCAATAGGTCCTGTGTTACCTGTAGGGCCTGTATTACCAGTAGGGCCTGTATTACCAGTAGACCCTGTTACACCTGTAGGACCTACTGATAATCGTGTAATATTTAACGTTGTTCCTGCCTTAACGCGCACATTTAGACCAGATGGATTATATAAAATATTTAGCCTATCATTTGGTAAAAGTTCTTCATATATATATAATGGAACTGGTGCTGGAGCAACTACGTTGTTTCCATAAACTACCATATTATATGACCATATTGCTACACTATTTTTGACAATTGTAAATAATATATTGTTTGATGTTTCCTGAGGATCCACAATTAGTAATACTTCAATTGAATAAATTCCAGCTGTAGATATTACAAATGAACCAGTTGTATTATCATAAGTAATACCTCCACTTACTACATTTAAAGTATTTGTAGAATTTATAAAACAATCTGATTCTATAGCTAAGTAAGCACTATCATTTGTACGGGTAAGACTTATAATTTGATCTGAGCTTGCTCCAAAAGCTCCTGTTGGACCTGTTGGGCCAATAAGACCCGTTGATCCAGATGGTCCTGTATAAGAAACTCCTGTATATCCAGTATATCCTGTGTAGCCAATTGGGCCAATAGAACCAGTTGACCCAGTTGGTCCTGTTCCAATTGGCCCCGTATTTCCTGTAAATCCAGTAAAACCAGTAGGACCAATTGGACCAGTATTTCCTGTTACACCTGTGTTTCCAGTTGGACCCGTGAATCCTGTGAATCCAGTTACACCAGTTGGACCTGTACGTCCAGTAAATCCTGTAAAACCGGTTGGACCAGTATTACCTGTGAATCCAGTTACACCAGTTGGCCCCGTAAATCCTGTAAAACCTGTTGGACCCGTAAATCCTGTAGCTCCAGTGTTTGTTGCAGTTCCTGCAACCCCTGCTAGTCCTGTAGGTCCTGTACTACCGGTTGGACCTGTTCCACCAAATATTCCATCTGTTCCTGCAGGACCTGTACTACCAGTTGGACCTGTCTTACCTGTATTTCCTGTGCTACCAGTTGCTCCTGTGCTACCAGTTGGCCCAGTTGACCCAGTATAACCAGTCGGTCCCGTATATCCAGTAGGCCCTGAGGGTCCTAGCATACCAGTATACCCAGTGTTTCCTGTGGCTCCAGTGGCTCCTGGCATTCCAATAATAGCGGTAACAAATATCACTTGCGATAAGTTAAAGGGAGGATTTGTAATGTTATTATCAAAATTCGATATTGTATAGATTGTACCAGATACTACACTCAGTTGAGTAAATGTTCCATTGCCCACATATGTTGAATTATTAATATTATACATAGATAACAATAGTGTATTGCTAATTTCTCCTCCATAATTTTCTATACTTTTACACCATGAAATTTGCTCATTAGTACTGGCATACATGTATATTGTTAATCCATTGGCAGTCAAGAGATATTGTCCAGGTAATAGTTGATTATAATCATTTAAAATATTAAATTGGAATGTCGGTCCAAGTGCTCCAACGGCACCAGTAGCTCCAGTATAACCCATTTGTCCAGTAGCTCCAGTATTTGTTGCTGAGCCAGGAGGACCTGTTACTCCAGTAGCACCTGTGGGACCTGTGGGACCAGTAGCTCCAGTATTTGTTGCTGAGCCAGGAAGGCCTGTAGGGCCAGTTCCTATTGGACCCGTATGTCCAGTTGGCCCAGTTTGTCCTGTTGCTCCTAGAAGTCCAACAGCATCAAAACTGATATAGAAATTAGTATTTGTAGTTGGTGTGAATGAATTTCCTGATAGGTAAATTAGAGAATACGTAAAGTAAGTAATATTATTAACAATTCCTACAATTTGATAAATTGTTTCAGTATATGTTGGTATATCAATTATATGAAGAAGACTATTTACACCAATCGCGTTGAAAAATCCACTCTTATTAATATTAGAAGAATCAACACCATTTATTTTAATACGTGTTACATTAATCATATCGCTTGCATCTGTTGTAAAATATCCAAAAGCAGGAATACCAAAATTAGATGAACCGAATACATATGATGATGTATTAATAGCTCTACCAGTAGCTCCAGTTGGACCTGTGTATCCAGTTTGGCCAGTTGGTCCTGTTCTACCAGTATATCCAGTGTATCCAGTTGGACCAGTTCTACCCGTAAAACCAGTTGGCCCTGTATTACCAGTAGAGCCAGTAAATGAATGACCAGTTGGCCCAGTAGTACCAGTGATTCCATTTCCAGTTGGGCCAGTTAGACCTTGTAGACCAGTTGGACCAATACCTCCAACCGGTCCATAATGTATATTATTTACAGAACCGCCTGGTGTAAATACCGATACATCAAGATAGAGTGGATTTCCTTGTGCTCTTAGTGTACTATATACTATACTTGTATCCTTAAAATATAGTACATTAACACCATTATATCTTACTTCAAATTGTGTAGATGATACGTATGAGCCAATTGTAGATCGTAAAACACCATCTTCACGAACAGATAATGTTCCATTTGAGCTACAGTAAAATCCATAATTTATATTCGAAAAACTTGGATTTCCATCAGGATTTTCACTAAATCCTACCATTAATTCAGAAGATGTTTGTGCTGTCTGAAATGTAATAAAATTTCCTAAACGAAAGCCTTCAACTGAATATGCATTTGCATCCCATGCAGTTACGCCACTTAGTGGTTTTTGGACTGTTGTAGGATTTATAATTGTAATTCCATCACCTATCCAAGAAAATAAGCCAGCAGCAGCACCAGTTGGACCCGTGCCCGATGAGTTTGATAATGATTGTAGGGTTGATGGAAGATATGAAATAGGAAAATTCTCTACAGCACCTTGAGTACTTATAGTTTCAAAAACATTTTGCCACTTAAATCCTCCTATACCGTCTGCTACATGTGCATAGGAAGTAGATACCACCAGGTTTGTATCGGTTAATGAATACAATAGTTTAGAGAAGTATGCCAAGCTCAACTCTTGACTGCTCATACGGCTCTTGCTCTATCCTTACTTTAAAAATAGAGCATGTATATTTTCCTAACAGGGGAGTACTTAACTTTGGCAATACACCGTAAGACCATCAATCTTTATAAGATACTTTGCGGTATACATTACTCTTCCGAATAACTAGGGATAGAGATAGGATGCCTTCAGGTGGTGGACTTTTACAGTTAATTGCTCAAGGAAAACAGGATGTATTTTTGACAGGAAATCCCCAAATCACCTGGTTTAAAATGGTATATCGTCGTTATACAAACTTTGCCATTGAATCACAATCTATTTATTTTGATGGAAATGCTGATTTCGGAAAACGAGTTACTTGTATAGTGCCTAGACGTGGTGACCTTCTCGGTAGCATGTTTTTAGAAGTAACTCTTCCTGAAGTATATTTAACAGATGGTTCACTTGCTGCTTATGTAAATTCTATAGGACACTCTCTTATTGAAGAAATATCGATTGATATAGGTGAGCAAGAAATTGATAAACAGACCGGAGAATGGATGGAGCTCTGGTCAGAGCTCAGTATTCCATCTGGAAAAAGAGATGCCTTTAATGCTATGATAGGGCGTCAAGATGGAACAATACCGCCTTCTAAGACTTATCCACCAGATACTTCGGCAACATCAATATACGGCTCATATCAATATGGAGCCGTAAAGCTCTATATCCCATTACAGTTCTGGTTTAACAAGAATCCCGGACTCTATCTTCCCCTTATTGCTATGCAGTATCACACAGTTCGCCTTAATCTAAAACTAAGGTCATTATCACAAATGGTCTATACGGCTGGACCATTAAATACAAATCAAAATTGCTCAACAACGCCACAACCAAAAGAGGCTCATATTATTGATATTAAACTCTACGGTGACTATATTCACCTTGATGTAGATGAGCGTAGACGTTTTGTTTCTAATAGCCATGAATACCTTATAGAGCAAGTTCAATATACTCCTAAAATCAGTATACCGGCATTAAATACTACGGCATCGATTCCTCTTGAATTTAATCATCCTCTTCGTGAACTTATATTTGTCCTACAGCGAGATGCAATGGAATCCTATAACGAATGGTTTAATTACAGCTCTACATCTATTCAAGAGCCTGGAGCACGGCGTGATATACTCCAACAAGCAGTCTTACAAGTAGATGGATTTGATAGATTTGAAATTCGTGATGCCGGATATTTTAGACTTGTACAACCCTATCAATATCATACACGAGCCCCAACAAATACTTTTATATATAACTATTCATTTGCTCTACGCCCTGAAGAATTACAACCTTCTGGCTCTTTAAACGCGAGTCGCATTGATACAATGAATCTGCTGTTAGCACTCCGACCGGATCCAAGCCCAAAAATCTTAGAAGGCGACCCAAATTATGTACCGCCGCGTGGCAACTCACATGTACGTGTCTACAGTACGAATCATAATGTACTACGGGTTGTAAACGGATTTGCAGGACTTGTCTTCAAAATCTAAGCGATGGTTAAACCAGAGAGGGGATGAGTCTACCTTTAGGGTTACCATCGCTAGTACCAGGTGGCTTAGAAATACCATCGGTAACTTCAACAACGCCATCACTATTAAATACAAATGGTATTACACTTGGAAAAATACCACTGCAACTTCTTACACTATTTCCACCAACAGGATATGCTGGTCTTAATTTATCTGCTGTGAATCTTCAAATTACTGCAGTAATAAAAGCAGCAACATATGGGCTAGGAATAGTTATAGGAATATATGCAAATCGCCTTTACATAAATGAAGTTGCTAAATTTGTATCATTTGTTCTCACATTTTTTCCACCCTGGTATATCTTTGATTGTATTCAAGTACTTTCAGGAGATAATTTTGATACACGTGGGTTTGCTTTACCAGTTTCATTTCCTATAATTCCTGATGGTGGATGGAATGGAATTAGTTGGGTACTTACCCTACCCCTTTTAAGTTTAATATTAGGTACTATATCAATTGCTGGCCTTGCTGCAGTTACTAATTTTGTTCCTCCAGATATTATGAATTCATATGGAAAATACATACAGTACAGCATAGGAGCTAGTGCTATACTATTTGGTCTAATTGGCATTAGTTCATTATTTGCCTTAAAACCTCCAAAATCAGTACCATATGTGCAGCCAGTTTTACAACAGCAAGGGGGTGGGCATAAAGGACTTCCTCCACTTTCAAGTTTTATTGGAAATTATGTACCACATCCCTCTAGTACAAAATACAAAGAAGCAGTACCCTTTCTTGGAATATTAGCACTTATTATTCTTGGCGGTACAAGTATATCATTTCTCCGGTCTAAACAAAATGTTTGAAAGCTAAATATACATGAAGTTTTTAATGAGTCAGGAAGAATTTGAAAATCTTCTTGGTCGTGGGGAAAACGTAACAGATACTCCCCCTTTCACAATTGTATATTTTACTGCAACATGGTGTGGAGCATGTCGTAACCTAAATCCAACTCGGATTATGTATGAAACGCCTGAAGTAAACTGGCTAAAATGTGATATTGACCAAAATGACTACACAGCTGGATACTGTGGAATTCGCTCAATTCCCACATTTCTATGTATTAAAAATAAAAAGGTAGTTGGTACATTACAAAGTACAAATGACGAAGAGGTTATTAAGTGGGTTAACAGCAAGTGCCGAATTTAAACAGCCTAAAAGGCTGTTTAAATCTAGCATACTTGCCATATTAGGGTTGTAGGCAATATTAAGTACCCCCTGAAAGGGGGTACTTAACTTTAGCACAACACGGTAAATCAAATCTTTAAATGATATATAAATAGAAAGGATGGAAATAAACTCCACCACCTATGATACAATTATTGTAGGTGGAGGAATTGCAGGATTATATACAGGCATACAAATTCTGAAAAAACATCCTAAAATGAAGGTAGCTCTTGCCGAAAAGTATAGTAAATGTGGAGGGCGTACTTTTACATTCTATGCTGATATTTCAGGTGTACACTATCAGTGGGAAGAGGGGGGAGCGCGAATTTCGGATAGACACAGTAAAATAATATCTCTTATCAAAAACTATAAATTAACATTAATACCTATTGGTAAAGAAATACTTTACAAAGAATCTGGAGCCTTTCCTATAGAGGAAGATAAGTTCGAAAAGGCAATTCCAGTATTACTTAATAGTTTAGCAAATCTTCCAAAATCAACTCTTCAGTCTGAAACAATTCGTTCACTTCTAGTAAAAATACACGGGCAGAGCATTACTGAGCGTTTCTTAATTCGTTATCCCTATAGAGCTGAAATAAATGTTATGCGTGCTGATAGTGCACTACAGTTATTTAGAAGTGAGTTTGGCTCAGAAGAGGGTTACTCTATATGCAAGGAGGGATTGTCTGAACTTATTAAGTGTATGAAAGATGAGTTTGAAAGCCTTGGAGGAACTCTTTTACTTCATCATGAACTTACAGGCTTGGAAACTACTACTGCTAGTTTTCGTAACGGTCCACCTTCAAAAGGTGATGAACGTCCTTTAGTAACACTAAATGCCTCAAAAATTATTTTAGCAATTCCATCTGAATCACTAAAATCACTAAAGGTATTTAAAGACTTCGGTCCTCTTAAACATCTTACAATGGAGCCGCTATTACGTGTGTATGCTGCCTTTCCACCGCTAGCAAATGGAAAGCAATGGTTTGAATCTTACCCTAGAGTTGTAACGGCTACTATGCCCCGTTATATAATCCCTGCTAATCCACAAACAGGCACAATACAAATATCATATACTGATTCTATTGATGCTTTACCTTTAATGAAAATATATGAAGAGAAGGGTGAAGCACATCTAGGCAATCTAATTATTGATGAATTACGTACACTATTTGGAACTGAAATTCCGAATCCTCTTTTTGTGAAAGCACATTCTTGGAAACAAGGTTGTACATATTGGCGTCCTGGTGACTACGATCCATATGTATTAAGTAAACTATGTCTAAAACCCTTTAAGGACAAGAACTGGCATTTAGTTGGTGAATCTTACAGTACACACCAATGCTGGATTGAAGGAGCCTTAGATCACGCTGAAATGCTCCTAAGTATTTTATAGTAGTTAGTATAGAATGGATATACACTTTCTTATAGCAATATTTCACATTTTGTTTGTTGTTCCTCTTTTTCTTTATGTAGGGTTTACGCGGGCTGCTACACCCGACTGGCTCTACAATGTACTTTATGGAGTTGGACTTTTACTCCTAGTGTTTCATGGCTACAAGTCAATTGTAAGAGTTTATGCAAAATCTGCATCGGCATGGATTAATCTATTTCATGCCTTTTTAATAGCCCCTCTTCTTTTATGGGTTGGCTATCAAGGAAAAAAATCAGGACGTCCCTTTTATGAACTTATGCTAATTGCTGGGTTTGGAGCTCTGGGCTATCATTTAAAAACGGTGGTTGAAATTATACACAGCTAATGGCAAGAGCCTAAACATACTTGCCATATTATATAATACATAAAATGGGTTACACAGTGCAGTGGCATCAACTTCCCTTTTCAGATTTTACATATAATAATGTTCTGAAACTAATTCCCAAAGTAATTCAATCTAATTTTATAATTACAGAATGGGGATTTATTATTGGAGAGTCCGACGATGATTCTTCTTGTATTGAGCGTAAACCTACACAGATGACTTATACGAAAACAAACAGACTTCCCTATACTAAGGATTTTATGAAGGCTCTTATTCTCATGGTAGAATTTGGTGCAGCAAAGCATCTAAATCATGATGATTCAAATATGTCCATATATCTGAATGCTCTAGAAGAGGTTAATGCAATTCACCCACTGGTTTCATATGAACAACAGAAAACTTACTTCAAATGTTTAAAATTATAAATGGTCTAAACTTTTGATTAGATACTGATATAGATGGAAGATTTACATCTTATAACGTTGCCTAAATTTATAATTCAGCGTAATTATCGTGCATATAAAGAAAAGGTTAAATATTTT
>Ga0209088_10000209_pt1 | contig 43993 bp, 34 predicted proteins | sample S_140625_EF_Meta_FD_187324 | JGI IMG/M metagenome (GOLD analysis project Ga0209088, IMG submission 187324) | Freshwater microbial communities from Lake Simoncouche, Canada to study carbon cycling - S_140625_EF_MetaG (SPAdes) (version 2) | ecosystem: Environmental > Aquatic > Freshwater > Lake ... | reverse complement strand
TTCATGCGCCCAGGCAAACAGGTAAAACTACTTTTCTGCATGCTCTGGCTCATCGATTGAATAAAGAAGGCAATTATGTTGCTGTGGTATGTTCTATGGAATCAGCGGGTTACACAAGTATAACGGTTGAAACGGCGAATATCAATTTTATCAAGGCATTAGCTAAAATGTCAAAGTTCTTCCTTGGAACAGAAAATCTGTCTCCTGATATTGCAAAATATATTTCCGGACCATCCATGATGGGAGATTACCTCACTGATTGGTGCGATACACTGGATAAACCATTGGTGTTATTGCTTGATAAGGTGGACATACTCTATGACGACGTGCTTATTTCTACTTTGCGTCAATTAAGAGACGGCTTTCAAACCCGTCCCAAATATTTTCCTCAATCTATTGCCTTGGTTGGCTTGCGGGATATCCGTGATTTGCGCACACCTTCCCCAGCAGATATTCCTTCGATAGGATCAGGTTCCCTTTTTAATATAATAGCAGAATCTTTTTTCCTACCTGCATTTTCAAAAGAAGAAGTGCGTGGATTATTGGACCAACATACCTACGATACTGACCAGGTTTTTTCAGAAGAGGTATTTGAAAAATTATATTCTTATTCAGGTGGACAACCCTGGTTGACGAACGCACTGGCCAATGAGGTGGTAAGCGAGATGCTCAAGAACGATTATTCCCTTGAAATTACTTTAGACTTGATTGAACTAGCGAAGGAGCGCCTCATCGAATAGCGCCAAACGCACCTGGACAGTCTGGCGGAAAAGATAGATGATTCCCAAATATGACTCACTATTATGAGTATCATCACCGTTGATTCCCCTGCCTTTGATGGAGCAGATGATGCTATCCGATATTGCCGCGATTTAGGTATTATTAGCACGGGGAATCCCATCCAGTTTGCCAATCCAATTTACAGAGAAATTGTAACTCTTATATTGACCATAGGCTTTTCCGTTGGCATCAATCAAGACATCGCCCAAACGAGTTGGTACCTGAATACAGACGGTACGCTAAATATGGACAAATTACTGGATGCATTTACTCAATTTTATCGACGCAATGCTGCATCGTGGATTGATAGATATCAATATAAAGAGGCGGGACACCAGTTGATGTTGATGGCTTTTTTACAACGTATTATCAATGGGGGAGGGCGCATCGAACGGGAAATGGCAGCGGGCAATGGGCGGACAGATCTGGTCATTTTCTGGAAAGCACAATTTATAACCATTGAAATAAAAATGCACCATGACAAATGGTCAGAACCAGAGGGTATTCAACAATTAGCCCGCTATTTGGACCGATTGGGCCAAAAAACAGGATATATGGTTTTTCTTGAGAAGAAGAGTGCGATGGAATTATCCTGGGAAGACCGCATCCGCCGGGAGGTACATATCGTTGACAACAAGGAAATTATAATATATGCCATGTAGGGGCAAATGGCATTCACCATCTCTTGATACAGACGGATTCTCCTATTGTCGGAAAAATGACAAAGCACTGTCAGGTCATCTATCTCATCATGTTTTTTAATGCCCTGTAGAGACGCGATGCCTCGCGTCTTATCTGAATCACGCAACGTCTTCGCTGCGAAAGGCTTACATTTTATATTATACCCACACTCCCCTTTTCTGCATCATGGATTTAAAGGATTAACAGGATTTCACTGATTATGGATGATTACTTGGGTTAGGGCATGATGTTTATTCGTATATGGATACTGTTTATTGGGTTTTGAATCAGGATTTACAGGATTTCGAGGATTATAGAGGACGTCTTCAGTTTGAAAGTAAGGGTTATTCGTAGAGCATTGCTTTTTATAATCTTTCTCGCCGCTGCGTTATGCAGCGGCGAGAAGCTTTGAAATGAAAGCGCTGTTTAATAATAACCTTAACCCCCAAACTGGAGACGTTATAGTTAATCCTCGAAATCCTGTAAATCCTGAGGCTGAACTATGGGCTGCTGCTCTACGAAGTTTTTATGAATTATCTACCCTTTTTCATATATTTGCTATCATTAATTATTAAAACATCACAAACATGAAAAAGTGGATATTGTTTTTTATGGTAGCTTTGACGTTTCTGTCAATCGCTGATTCAGCGAAGATTATGAACAATCACTCCGAGGTCAAGAAGGTTTACTATGCTGATGTTATTATCTATGGAGGTACCTCTGCGGCTATCATTGCCGCTGTTGAAGTGGCAAAGTCCGGTAAAACGGTATTGATAGTTTCTCCCGATCAACATCTCGGTGGCCTTACTTCGGGTGGTCTGGGATTCACAGATACCGGGAATAAGACAGTTATTGGTGGGCTTTCACGTGAATTTTATCATAGGGTCTGGTTACATTATAAAGATGCTTCTGCGTGGAAATGGCAAAATCAAAGTGATTTTGGTAACAAAGGTCAAGGAACTGTCGCTATGGATGGTGAATTTCGCACTATGTGGCTATTTGAGCCTCATGTGGCAGAAAAAGTTTTTGAAGATTTTGTAAAAGAAAATAATTTAAATGTACTTCGAGGAGAATGGCTCGATAGAAAAAAGGGAGTGATAAAAAAGAAGGGGGAAATTATTTCTTTTTCAACAATATCAGGGAAGGTTTTTAAAGGTAAAATATTCATTGATGCCACTTATGAAGGAGATTTGATGGCAGCTGCCGATATTAGCTTTCATATAGGCAGGGAAGGTAACTCAAAGTATAGCGAATTGTTTAATGGGGTCCAAACGGGTGTTTTTCACCATGATCATCATTTCCAGTCAAATATTTCACCTTATAAAATCCAGGATGATCCAGCAAGCGGATTACTTCCATACGTTTCAGCAGAACCGCCAGGTGAATTTGGCGCCGCGGACAAAAAAATTCAAGCCTATTGTTTCAGAATGTGTATGACTAATCATGAGGAAAATAAAGTGCCATTCCCAAAACCTGACAATTATGATGCCTCCAATTATGAATTATTGCTGAGAGAATTTAATACGGGTAGAAAAGATTGGTTCAGTAAGTTCGATTTACTTCCCAATAAGAAAACGGATACAAATAACCATGGGGCTTTTAGTTCTGATTTTATTGGGATGAATTATGATTATCCAGAAGCTGATTATCAGCGCCGGGCGGAAATCATTAAGCAACATTATGATTATCAGGCGGGCTTATTATGGTTTGTTGCCAATGATCCTCGTGTCCCCGATGAAATTCGAACAAAAATGGCATCATACGGTCTTGCAAAAGACGAGTTTAAAGATAATAATCATTGGCCACATCAAATTTATGTAAGGGAGTCACGAAGAATGATAGGAGAATATATTACCACGGAACATGATGTGATGCAAAAAATTGAAACACCCCGATCTATTGGAATGGGGTCTTATCATATTGATTCTCATAACACTCAGCGATATGTTTCTCCTGAGGGATATGTCCAAAATGAGGGAGATATTGGGGTAAAACCACCTGGTCCATATCGTATTTCTTATGGTTCTATTATTCCCCAAAAACAGGAATGCACAAATCTGTTTGTTCCTGTTTGTGTCTCTAGCAGCCATATAGCCTATGGTTCCATTCGTATGGAACCCGTTTTTATGATTCTTGGGCAGTCTGCAGCCGTTGCCGCTTGTCTAGCTATTGATGAAAAATGTGCCGTTCAAGATGTTTCCTATAATCAATTAAAAAAGTTGTTGGAGAATAAAAATCAGATTTTAACCAATTAGGAAAGTAGATGCCGAAGGATATTTTATGGATTTATTCGGAACCCTTCTTTTTTTGTTTAATCATTTCATCTATTTGTAAAATCGTATCTTTTCGGAACGTATTATCTACTTCAAAAAGTAATTCTTTTTTGCCTTTCTTTCCGTTCGGAAAATAAAATACTTTTTGACCTACTTCCAAAGTAACTCCACTATCCGATATAGGAGATAAATTAGGATTCATTACACCAGGTATATTTAAAGGTATTGATTTTAAGGAGCCATTATGAAAGGTCATGGGAATGGTTTGTGATTTTCCAATCACCAGAAAAAATAGGTTGGAAAGGATAAAAAGGGTAAAATACCGGAGATTCATAGGTTATTTTTTTATCGCTAACAATAGATTTTCTGAATAGTTGCCATTTTAATAAAAGTATGTTTTTAATGCCTTATGTGATACATATTACTTTAGCTTCTAATCCTTTTTTTGATCTTTATATAAAAATGAAAAGTATGTTCCTAAGTTGTAATTTCTTGATCCATTGGGGTGTGTTATTTTTAACCGCCTTTTTTATGGTTACCCTCATTTCCTGTAATTCTTCCCTAACCAAAGGAAAAAATAGTCAAAAAGGAATCCCCATTTCTATGGCAGAAAGTATCGTTGGCATGAGTCAGCAAACCCTGGTGAAAACAGTTTCACAGAAAATTTCGGAGCATGGAGCACCTCATGCCATTACCTTTTGTAATGAAAATGCTCTTCCTTTGCTGGACAGTATCTCCAATATTCATGGGGTTTCCATTACCAGGGTTTCAGAGAAATATAGAAATCCAATGAACAAGCCGGATAAACAGGATCTTGTTGCTTTAAAGGCGCTTTCGAAAGGAAATATTAAGTATTATCAAAATAAAAATGCCTCCATTTATTATGCACCCATTCGTATTGGTATGCCTACTTGTTTGAAATGTCATGGGGAAGCAAAAGACATAGACGCACCTACCCTCACTAAAATCAAAGAATTGTATCCTTCCGATATGGCAGTCGATTATAAAATTGGTGAATTCAGAGGTGCCTGGAAGGTTTCGTTAGCAAAAAAATAAAAAGAGAGATTTTGGTTTTTTATTTTTAACTTGTAAATCTTAAACCTAAATCCTTATTATTATGACCATTTTTTTTCGCAAAAGTGCTTTTTTTCTTCTATTGCTTGGTTTTATTTCTTGCTTGAATATTAAAAAACTGGATATCATTAAGCTAGATAACGAGTTTATTAACCAGAAAACAAAGCAAGTTTTAGATAAATCTTCTATTCAACTGGCCGACGGTTTGAAAATGGATTTGTGGGCCTCCGATTCGCTTTCTCCCGATCCGGTTTCCCTTGAAATTGATAATCTCGGTAGGGCTTATATAACCCGCGCCGTTCGCCAGAAAAATTCAGAATTTGATATTCGCGGGCACAGAGACTGGATGACAGCATCTATTAGCTTGCAATCGGTTGAAGATCGACGTGCTTTTTTACGAAAAACATTTGCTCCGGAAAATTCAGAAAAAAACAAATGGCTGAAGGATTTAAATGAAGATGGTAGCCATGACTGGAAGGATTTAACCGTCGAAAAAGATGAAATATGGAGGATTGAAGACAAAAATGGCGATGGTATCGCCGAAACCTCAACGAAAGTTTTTGTCGGTCCAAGTGAGGAAATTACCGATGTGGCAGGTGGTGTTCTCGTCAGAGAGGATGATGCATTTTGGTGCACAGGTCCAGATATGTGGCGTCTTACAGATAAAAATAAAGATGGATTTTATGAATCCAAAGAATCAATCAGCCATGGTTATGCAGTGCATATCGGTTTCGGTGCACATGGTATGTCAGGGGTCATTCAAGGTCCAGATGGCAAAATATACTGGCAAATTGGTGATATTGGAGCCAATATTATAGATAAAGCGGGGGTGAAACACGAATATCCCAATGAAGGGGTCTTGGTTCGTTCAAATCCTGATGGATCCGATTTCGAGGTTGTCTCTCATGGAATAAGAAATGATCATGAATTTGTTTTCGATGAATATGGCAATCTTATTTCTTCCGATAATGATGGGGATCATCAAGGTGAAAGTGAAAGATTAGTGCATTTGGTTGAGGGAAGTGATTCGGGATGGCGTTCCAACTGGCAATATGGAAAATATACCGATCCCAGAAATAATGGCTACAATGTCTGGATGAAAGAAAAGCTTTTTACAGCGCGCTGGGAAGGGCAGGCTGCCTATATTTTGCCTCCTATTCAAAATTTTCATAATGGACCTACAGGAATGGCATATAATCCTGGTACCGCTTTGGGAAAGGAGTATTTAAATAAATTTTTCCTCGTTGAATTCGTAGGTAATTCTACAGGTTCTCATATTTATTCCTTTGGCCTGAAGCCTAAAGGTGCCTCCTTTGTGCTGGATGGAGAAAAAATGCTAACCACAGGTATTTTGCCAACAGGTATCCGTTTTGGAATAGATGGTGCCCTATATGCCGCCGATTGGGTCACTGGCTGGGATACAAAAAATTATGGCAGAATATGGAAAATTGATGTTAAAGATTCTGGAAATGACTTTATCCAAAAACGATTGGAGACTAAAAACTGGATGACCCAACGTTTCAATAAATTGTCAGAAGCCCAGCTTCTTTCCTTACTGGCTTATGAAGATTATAGAATCAGACTTAAAGCGCAATTTGAATTGGTTGCCCGTGGTAACAAGGGTTTAGAGGTCTTTAAACAGGTAATTACCGATAGAAAAAATCAACTTGCTCGTATTCACGGTATCTGGGGCATTGGACAGTTTGCTCAGAAAAACGTTAATGCTGCTTCCGCGCTTGTCTCTCTTTTAAATGATAATGATCAGGAAATTATCGCACAATCCTTGAAAATATTAGGTGATGTTCGTTATGCTACCGCAAATGATAAGATTATTTCTCTCATCAATCATGACCATCCACGGGTAAGTTTTTTTGCAACCCAAGCCATCGGAAGGATAAAAGATAAGCAAGCCGTAAATGCCATTTTAAGTATGGTGGAAAAAAATAAAGATGAAGATGTTTATTTAAGACATGCTGCCGTTTTAGCACTCAGTAGAATAGGGGAGCTGGAACCCATGGTTAAATTAATATCTAATCCTAATAAATCGCTGAGGTTAATGGCTGTTTTGGTTTTAAGAAAGTGGAGAAACAAAGAAATGGCCTCTTTTCTGAATGATGAAGATGAATATATCGTAACGGAAGCTGCAAGGGCTATTAATGATGATTTGTCCATTGTACCTGCTTTACCTGCTTTGGCAGCCATGTTAGGTCAGTCCCGTTTTTCAAACGAACCTTTGATGAGACGTGCTATTAATGCCTGTTTAAGAGTTGGCGGAGAAAAGGAGCTGGATTTGCTCATTGCTTATGCTGAAAAGGAAAATATTCCGGAAGAATTGAAAGCGGAAGCCCTTTCCGTTGTCGGCACTTGGGCAAATCCTTCCGTGCTCGATAGAGTGGACGGAAGATTTCGTGGAGAATTAAAAAGGGATGCGGTTATGGTGAATGCCAAAATCAAAAATAAAATGGTGAACTTTCTGCAAAGTAATAATCCCGCTGTTTTAATTTCTTCCGTTAAATTATTGTCAGAGCTAAATATTGCAGACTATAACGAATCTCTGGCAAGTATCTTCGATTCTTCAGAAAGTCCTGAAGTCCGGGTAGCAACCATTACATCTCTGGCAAATCTAAAATATGCATCGATTGCAGATTTAGTTAAGAAAGGTATTAGTGATAAAGACAAAACAGTGAGAACTACCTCATTGGGTCTCATTAATAAATTTAATGTTAGTAAAGAAGGTCTTTCCTTGATTGTAAATCCTGTTTTTGAAAATGGTAGTTTTCAAGAGCAACAACAGGTTTTTAAGGTGTTGAGCCAAATGCCGATTGATAATACCCGCGTTGTTTTGTCGGAATTAATTGATAAAATGGTAGAGGCCAAACTTTCCCCTAATGTAAAACTTGATCTTATAGAGTCGGTAGAGGCTACAAAAGACATTGATTTATTGGCGAAAGTGGATAAAATTAAAGGTAAAGGGTCTGAAACAGATCAGTACAATGACGCTCTCTTTGGTGGCAATGTCAGAGAAGGAAGAAATATTTTTCTCAATAATTCAGCCGCTCAATGTATTCGATGCCATGCTGTAGGCGATGGAGGAAGTATCGTTGGCCCAAATCTAAAAGATATTGGGAAAGCACTGAGCAGAGAACAAATCCTCCAATCTCTTATTGAGCCAAGTGCCCGTATTGCTCCAGGGTTTGGCATGGTGTCCCTTGTTTTGGCCGACGGACAAGAGGTGAGTGGTGTTTTGATGAGGGAAAATGCAGAGGAGCTTTTATTGAAAACCTCCGCAGCAGAACCATTAAGAGTTCCCATTTCAAGGATAAAAAGCAGAGAAAATTTCCCATCAGCCATGCCTGCTATGGGAACAGTGCTATCCAAAAGGGAAATAAGAGATTTAGTGGAATATCTGTCCTCGATTTAACTAAAAAAAGGAGGCTGTCTAAAAAGATAGCCTCCCTTTTTTATGTTACTTTGTAAATCGGGCTAATAAGCGTTTGTGATTCATGCCTGACACCTTGGGGTCACATGTTTATAGATCATTAGGCCCCTGGCGGCATAAAATTATAGTAGAGACGCGATGCTTCGCGTCTTCTCCCCGATGCTTCGCGTCTTCTCCCCGATGCTTCGCGTCTTCTCCCCGATAGGTTTTGATTTAATATTTACTCATAATACTTGATTCTGAATCAGGATTTACAGAATTTTTGAAGATTTCAGACGACGTCTTCGGTTTAAACATATTGTTTATACGTAGATGTATTCTTTTTATAAACGCACAGGGCATTGCCCCGCCATCTTCGTAGCATACGCTACGGGTTACCCCAACTTCAGTACTGGAACTTAACAGTAAAACAAACATGGGTTCCCTTACAACCTCAAGGGCAATCTGACCTAAGTTTTTTGATTTAGCCGTCGGAAGTTCGTTGTATTCTCTCATCATTTAATTTTACCCGGCGATAGATACGCCTATTAAATGTCCAATGCCAAAAGTTATGGCAGCTGCAAATAATCCAAAAGCAACTTGTCTGAATCCCGAAAAAAGCACATTTTTACCTGTAAATAAAGTGATAGCTGCACCAATGATAAACAATCCTATGGCACTTAAGGAAGCACTCAGTATAATAGCCATCATACCTCCGATAAAAAAGAAAGGAATAACGGGTAAAATAGCACCAATAGCAAATAAAACAAAGGAAGTGACGGCTGCTTCTACAGCAGAACCTTTTAATTCTTCCACGTTAATACCCAATTCTTCCCTAACCAGTATTTCATGCGCCTGACCTTTATCTAACATAATTTCTTTTGCCATTTGAATGGCCTGCGCTTCTGGAATCCCCTTAGTGATATATATTAGGGCAAGTTCCTTTTCTTCCCCTTCTGGATTTGTTTCTATTTCTTCCATTTCTAAATCCATCTGGTTTTCATAAAGTTCCTGGGAACTTTTTACAGAAATCCATTCACCAAGAGCCATCGATAAAGCACCAGCAAGTAAACCAGCAAGGCCGGTTAATAAAATTTCTGCGCGGCCACTCGTTGCTCCGGCTATACCCATTACTAAGCTGAAATTGGAAACTAACCCATCATTACCACCTAAAACGGCCGCTCTAAGGGCATTTCCCCCAACAGAACGGTGTTTTTTCTCGAATCTTACCAGATTGTCACTGGATATATTTTTATGATTATTTAAAATATTTTTCAGAATGGTTACATGTGCCGTATCTGAGATAGAACTTTGTGATTTTGTGCTATTCCTGGCGTTCTGAACAGCAGATGAAATACTTTTTTCCGTATCAAGAAGGACGCCTAAAACATAATCATAGCCAATAATTTCTCCAATCTTATTTAGCATTCTAGCCCTTAAGGAGGGCTCTGGAAGATTATCAATGCTTAGATTAAATTTTTTAGCAAAGGCAATAGCATGACTCAGCTCTATTTCACTCATTTGAGCAAAAACATGAGCAACATTTGCATCTTTTTCAACGATACTCAGTTGCTTGTATAAATAACTTGCGTCAATCTCGGTTTGAATGTTTTTTAAATTCATCTGCTAGGCTTTTTAAAAATATAAAGTTAAGTTCACTCAAGAATTGAGGGACAATATACGATATACTTTAGCTTACCTATTGTGATAATTCTCACAAACTATTCAAATAAAAATGAGCATTTTTTAAATGTTCTTGTTTTTTGTCCTCTGACATTTTATCGAAAGTTCTAACTAACATCCCTAATCTGGGATTTTTCAAGAAAAAGGCCCGTTGTTTATCCATAAAATGCCAGAACAGACCATCCCAGACAGCTTGCCATTCTCCCTTCGGGTAATCGCTCATTTTCATTAAATAATTGCTTCCGCTGATATAGGGTTTGGTTGACATGATTCCCCCATCGGCAAACTGACTCATACCATAAACATTAGGAACCATGACCCAGTCAAAGGCATCAACAAAAAGCTCCATAAACCACCGATATACTTCTTCTGGGTCAAATTCACATAGTAGCATGAAATTCCCTAAAACCATAAGTCGCTCAATATGATGGCAATACCCTGTTTCCAAAACTTTTTTTATAGTTAAATCGATGGGTAAAATACCGGTTTCTCCTCTCCAGAAACTTTCAGGTATTTTTCGCTTAAATCCCCAGAAATTTTTTGTCCGTTCTTCTGTCCCTTTTAATTCATAAACTGCCCTGATGAATTCCCGCCAACCTACTATTTGACGGATAAATCCTTCTTGAGAATTTAGTGGAATGTGATTTTTTGAAGTATAATGTAAGGTTTCATTCAGGATATAAGAAGGAGATATCAAGCCAATATTTAACATTGGGGTAAGCAGACTGTGGTGCAACCATTTTTCATTTTGTAAAATGGCATCTTCGTAATCGCCAAATGCTTCAAACTTTGTTTCTAAAAATTGTTGCAACCATTTTTTACTTTCCTGAAAGGTTACAGGAAATAAATCTGCTGGATCTATATTCCCATAATTCGTTGGAAAGTATTTATTTGTATATTCAATGGCCTCTTCATGAAATGAATTAATCTGCTCGAAATTGGTGGTAGGAGGGACCTTCCCTTTGGGATATTTCAATCTGTTTTCATCATCAAAAGACCATTTTCCACCTACAGGTTTTGAAGCATCTTCTAATAAAATATTTCTTTTTTTCCTCTGATGGATGTAGAAATCCGTCTGAAAAAACCGTTTTTTGTCCGAAAAATAATGACGGTTTTCTTCTGAAGTATTGAGAAAAAGGGGAGAAGAAAAAGTATTTAACGCAATATCGTTTTTATTTGCAGTGGCAATCAATCTTTTTTCCAGCCAATGATCTGTGGTTTCAATGTACGATAAGTGATTTATTCCTTTTTGCTTTAACTCAGGAATCAATAGCCTGATATCACTGATTTCATCAAAAGAATTAATATAAATGACTTTCTTTCCCAGTTTTTCCAGGTGAGACTGGTAAAATTTCATGCTTGCTCTATGAAAAGCAATTTTTCTTTTATGGAAATGATATTGACGAAAAAACAACCATTCTTCAACTAAATAGATGGTTTGACAATGGTTCAATAATTCACTTTCTTCAAAGAGTTGGTGTGGGAAAATAACTCCTGTATTAGACATTTTTAGATTTGTTAAGGCTACATTTTTGACTACAATATTTCACCTCCTCCCAGTTCTTTTCCCATTTTTTACGCCAGGAAAAGGGTCTTTTACAGGTTACACATATTTTTTCAGGTAAATCACTTTTTTTAACAGATTTCATTTTTCTTTTGAAGGGGAACTAAAAATGTGGGAATAACTGATATCTCTTTCAAGATATTTTTAAATAGCATTTAGGGTTAAAAGGTTTAAAATATTTATTCCCCTGACTCTTCCTCCCAGCGTATTGGACTAACATCGTCATGATTGAGGACTCGAATTTCTTCCCTGTCTATTCTTAATATTAATCCGCAAGCAGGGTCAGGGCAGGTTACCCGTGCATCGGTTTCCATCCAGTCGGCGGGGTGATTTTTTCTTTGTTTAGCAGGAAGCAATGGGATGGCAGATTGTATGGCATAGAGGCAAAAATCAGATTTTTCGGGCATCGATAATTTCCCACCACGAAGATAAAAACAATCACCAATGTTCATATTACAAGTACAATGTCCATTTATTTGTTCAACGACAACACGGAGGTCGTAGAGTTCAAACTGGTCAGATCGCAAGGTATCCGTTTTGCTCATAGTTGTTTGATTTATTGTTTTTTATTTTTCCATAAAAGAGAGCCTATCGTTATAATGGCTAATCCCCAGGAGATGAAATTATGCATGCCAGCTTGCAGCGGGGAAACCTGTTCAATGCCAAATGATTTGCCGCTATTTGTTGTATTTGCCATAAGAATCACGGGGATAAAATAGGGAAAAAGGAAAGGGAATACACATACAACCATGCTAAGAATATTGGCTCGTCGGATAGGGGTAATTCCCTGTTTTTCACCTGTTTGCCGCGCAAATTCAGCCACCATGAGGATGGCCACAATGCTGTGCGTAGTTAAAAGTACAGCCAGACTACCTGCAAATGCGATCCAGCTTTCTGCTTGTCTTGGGCTGTTGCTATGTTTTGCAGCCCAGGAAACGAGAGAATCTATGATGCCGCTTCCCTTTAATGTTTCTACCAGTCCCATTAATAGTATGGTGAAAAAACTAATCCCTGTAGCCCGGTTAATACCCTCTATAATAAAGCTTTGTGCTCTGAAATTCTCCAGATCAAGGGATAATATTTTGGTTGATGGGAGTAATCCTGTAACAAATCCCAGTATTACGCCTGCAAGTAACCCTAATAATAAGCCATGTAGTAAGTGTTTCCCTTTTAAGAATAGAAATATGACGAAAACAGGAATTAAGAGCATGGGTAAACCAGAGGGGTCGCCAGCAAGTTTTTCTCCAGGTGTTACTCCGCCGGAATTGGCTTTACTTAGAAAATAATAGATGGGTAAAACGATGATGGCTAAGGGTAAAATGTATTTTAATCTACTTTTAACGGTGGGTCCAATGGTTGCATCCTGACTGAGAGCGCTGGCTATGGTAGTATCAGAAATGGGTGCAAAAAAATCACCAAAAGTAGCTCCGGCAAGAATAGCACCTGCTAATATGGGCAAATCGGCTCCTAATAATCCGCCTGCGGGATAAAGTAAAGGACCTCCAATGAGTATGGTGGCAAAACTGGAACCGGTAGATAGTGAAATAATACAGCAAATAATAAATGTTACCGCTGTAAATCCGGCTGCTGAAAAATGTAATTGATTGGCGACCCATAACAAGGCATTTACGAATCCTGTTTCCGACATAAGCACGCCAATAGTAGATGCTAGCATCCAAGCAGTTAGCATAACCATGACTATGGGTTGAGCCATACCATTGATGACTGTTTCACTGTATAATTTTCGGTCTTTAGCCAGTAGCAAACCTAAAGTTAGCGCACCAATAAGGATGGGCCAGAATCCTCGTTCGTCAGGTGCGCCGGAGAGTGCTAAAAATATTACCCCAATAGCGAAAAAGCCAAAAGGTAAAATGGCGCCTGTTGTACCCCCGTAAAATGATAATTTTTCTATGTTTTTAGATGCAGTCTGGGTCATGCCTTTAAGGTAGTTTGTCCATTTAAATTATAGCGCATGATAGCACCATGAGGGCCATTTTTATCCCTTTCTAATTCATAGACAGGACCCAAAGGTCCTTTTGAACGCAGGGTCATTCCTTCAATGGCTAGTAAATCATCATTGCTAAGGGTAAATGATTGTATTTTAAGGAGTTTTTCCAAATGTTTTCTATTTCGGGCGCCAATAATGATACCTCCAACATGCGGTTTTTGAAGGATATATCTGGCGGCAATTTCAGCGATACCGACCTCATATTTATTTGCCAAATGATGAAGAATCAAAAGTAACTCCTGAAAAAGATCATACCCGCCATACTCCTCAATGATGAGTCGATATTTTGTAAGCGAACGATTTTCAAGGGGTTCGACGGGAGAGGAAGTATGTAAATAGCTGTCACTAAGAAATCCACCGGCAATGACACCGTAGCACAGATAAAAAAAGCCCGTTTCTTTAGCCAGTTGATTCATATCGTTTTCAGGCCGATGATCCAGGGCGGAGTACTGTAATTGATTGGCAACAATAGGTACGCCAGCCATTAGTATTTCCTTTAAATGAGCAGCATCAAAATTGGTTACGCCAATATGTCTGATTTTACCCGCCTGTTGTAATTCGTGTAAATGAACAGCGGTCTCCACATAGCGGGGAAATTGATAATCCCACCAGGCAAACTGCACCAAATCCAGTTGTTCGACGCCTAATCTTTTCAACGAACGATCAATGATTGCATCCGTATCTCTTTTTTTTATCGTTCCAAGCACGTCATAATCGGGGACATATTTGGTATGAATCTGAACGGGAGGAAGATTTCCAGACGCGAACGAATCTTTTTCTGACCGCAAAAACTGACCAATCAAATCTTCTACACCAGTATAAATATCGGCACAATCGAAGGTAGTAATACCGGCCTCAACAAAAGCGCGCATATCGTCAATAGCCTCGGAGCTTACGATGGCACCATGACCGCCGGAGAGATGCCAGCTACCTTTTATAATTTTAGAAATAGTATAGTCAGAGGTAATATTTATTCGTTCCATTTCAGCTTTATTCAATTAAGTTGTTTGGTTGAAATCAAAAATAGGAATAATAAACCAAAAAGGATGAATGATAAATGGGTTAACAACCAAATAAATGGTTCGAATAATGGAAAATTACTCCTAATCACCCTTTTTTGAATTAGGATCGTAGAATATAATATTTACTCCCAATCCCCCTTTCTGAATCACGGATCGTCTTCTCTGAGACAGGTTTCATTTAATTTAATCCAATCTGTTATCAGAGTAATCAAAAAAATAACAGTTCAGACAAGAAGCAGTTTCAATATTTGGGATAGTATTTTGTTTTCCTAACCATCGCTTCAACTTGATTATATTCCTGCGCCAAAAAGGCGTACCTTTACAAAATGAGAAGAATCTTTAATACCACTGGTCTGTGTAATGCTAAAGATCACTACATGGTAGATCCCTTTAGGAATATGTATGATAATATATTGGATCTTATACAGTCCAAACAATATTTCATCATTCATGCACCGAGACAGACGGGCAAGACTACTTTTTTGCACGCTATGGCACATCGCTTAAATAAAGAAGAAAATTATATTTCTGTGGTATGTTCTTTGGAATCAGCTGGTTATTCCAGTATTTCTGTGGAATCGGCGAATGTGAATTTTATCAAGGCCATTTTTAAAATGGCCAGGCTTTTCCTTGGAACAGAGCATCTTCCTCCTGACCCAGCTAATTACATGTCTGGAACGTCTATGATAGGAGATTACCTCACCGATTGGTGCGATTCATTGCAAAAACCGCTGGTATTATTGCTAGATGAAGTGGACGCACTATACGACGACGTGCTTATTTCCACTTTACGTCAATTACGCGATGGCTTTCAGACACGGCCTAGTCACTTTCCTCAATCCATCGCATTGGTTGGTTTACGTGACATTAGAGATTTCCGCACACGGGCTCGCGCTGATAATCCGTCGATAGGTTCAGGGTCGCCATTTAACATAAAAGCAAAATCTTTTTTCCTGCCCGTATTTTCAAAGGAAGAAGTTCGTGGATTATTAGACCAACATACGCAAGATACTGGCCAGGTTTTTTCTGAGGAGGTCTTAGAAAAGTTATACGACTATTCGGGTGGACAACCCTGGTTGACTAACGCGCTGGCCAATGAGGTAGTAAGGGAGATTTTAAAGAATGATTATACCCTTGAGATTACCTTAGACTTGATTGAGTTGGCCAAAGAGCGGCTCATCGAACAGCGTCAAACACACTTAGACAGCTTAGCTGATAAGATAGATGACCCGCGGGTTCGACCCATTATCATGAGTATCATCACGGGTGATTCCCCTGCCTTTGACGGAGCGGATGATGCTATCCGATATTGCCGCGATTTGGGTATTATCAGTACGGGGAATCCCATCCAATTTGCCAATCCGATATACCGGGAAATCATCACTCGTATATTGACCATAGGCTTTTCCGTTGGCATCAATCAGGATATCGCTCAAACGAGTTGGTACCTAAATACAGATGGTACTTTGAATATGGATTTATTATTGAAAGCGTTCACTGATTTTTACCGATGGAATTCAGAATCCTGGATTGACAGATACCAATATAAGGAAGCAGGACACCAGTTGATGTTAATGGCCTTTTTACAGCGTATTATCAATGGGGGAGGACGCATAGAACGGGAGATGGCAACTGGAAATGGTCGTACGGACCTGGTCATATTCTGGAAGTCGCAGGTGATAACCATAGAGATCAAAATGCATCATGATGTTCGTTCCGAACCCCATGGTATTCAACAATTGGCACGTTATCTGGACAAATTGGGACAAAAAATGGGCTATATGGTGTTATTCGAAAAGAAAAGTTCAGAAGAATTATCCTGGGAAGACCGTATCCGTCGGGAAGTACATATCGTTGACAACAAGGAAATCATATTATACGCCATGTAGGGGCAAATTGCATTCGCCCTTTCCCGACAGGTTCCAATGTGAAATTACTCCCAATGACCCTTTTTTGAATCATAATTGTAGAGACGCGATGCCTCGCGTCTTATCCCCGACAGGTTTCAATGTAATGTTTACCTGCTATCAACTGGTTCTGAATCACGGATTTTAAGATTTACAGGATTTCACGGAATATTGCGTACCTTTTTGTTATAAACATATTATTTATTAGTAGATGTCTCAAGGCGCAACACTTCACACGGGGGCGTAGCCCAGCCATCTTCGTACCCCCTCATAAAAAAATGCCTATGTCCTGCGATGTAATTTTTGATATTGCTTCGGACTTACCCCCTTCAACGATTTAAACTGGTTGTTGAAATTGGAAACCGTGTTATACCCGCTTTCATAACAGGTTTGTGAAATGGATTTATTCTCATCCTGTAACATTTTGCAAGCATTTCCAATGCGTATTTCTTTCACAAAATCGGAAAAAGTTTTGTTTGTCCTACTCTTAAAATAACGACAAAAGGCTGCGTCTGTCATATTTGATAAACTCGCCACAGTGGACAAATTTATATTTTCTTTAAAATGCTTTAACACATATTCATGCACCAGGCGCATTCTCTCCGTTTCTGAAATTTTATGGGTGTTCGAGTAGGTTGTACTTGCAATATATTGATAATCTGTTGACTTAGATAATTTATCAAGGATGCTTAATAGTTTTATAATGCCTTGAAATCCATTGACAACAGGTAAGTTTTTTAAATCTTCTACAAGTTCCTCTTTCAGCTGGCCTGTTAAATCAAGCCCTCGTTCACTTTTTTTTAAAAGGGTTTTAATATCATACATTTCCGATTTTTCGAAAAATTCAGAACCTAAAAAATCTTCCTTAAAATAAACCACAATTCCCTCTGTCATCAGTTGAGAATCTTTTTCAAAGTACTCCCGGTCACTTCGCCAAAGATGGGGCATGTTTGGTGCCAAAAATACCGTATCCCCAATATTAAAATGCCTTATATCGTCGCCAATGAACCTGGTTCCCGTTCCTTTTATGACCGTAAATAATTGATAATGTGGATGAAAATGCCAGTTTGGATCAAAAAATGGCTCTTTTAATGTTTTTACCAGATAAGATTGATTCAGATTTTCAATTGATTTCTCTAAAAGTGGTTTCATTCTAACTAAATATTGATGCTATTATGCAGATTATCCTAAATAAATATCAAAATAAAGGAAATATTGGTAAAAAAAAACTTATTTTATGAGAAAGTTATAGGTTAAATTTGAGCAAAAATGAAAATAGGCATGAATCTTTTACTTTGGGGAACGGAGATTAATACATCCCTTTTCCCCGTGCTCGAGCAGATTAAGTCTTTAGGATTTGATGGGGTAGAGGTTCCTATTTTTAATTTGAATAGTCAGGATTGGTATATCTGGAGAGATAAACTAGACGAACTTGAACTGGAAAGACTGGCCGTAGCTATTAATGGTCCTGATGCAAACCCTTTAAGTTCATCGGCAGAAATGAGAAATCATGCGCTTGAAAACAATAAAAAGGCGATTGACTGTGCTGAAATTATTGGAGCAAAATATGTTTCTGGTCCTTTTCATTCCGCTTTAGGCGTTTTTACAGGAAAACCAGCCACTAAAGAAGAATGGCAATTTGGTATCAATCATATCAGAACCCTGGCAGATTATGCCGCTAAAAAGGATATTACGCTGGGGGTAGAATACTTAAATCGTTTTGAATCATACCTTTTTACTTGCACAGACGAAATGTTGACATTTGTTGAAGAGGTAAATCATCCCCATTGTAAAATTATGTTTGATACCTTCCATGCAAATATTGAGGAAAAAAACATCAATGAAGCTATTGCTAAATGTGGAAATCATTTAATTCATGTACAGCTCTCTGAAAATGACAGGAGTACCCTGGGAAAAGGACATATTGATTTTGAAAATATTCTAAAGACTCTGAAAGCGATGAATTACCAGGGAATGCTAAGTATAGAGGCATTTAGCACAAAACTGGCAGCTGCCAATATCTGGCGCAAAATGTTCGATTCTGAATATCAGCTAATGTCTGACAGTATCGCTTATTTGAAAAAAATAGATTTTTAATTATACCCGAATTACACCTAAAACACCCCAAATTTTAAAAACTCCTAAAACCTGATTTTTATGAAAAAAATAAATATTGCCATTGTAGGTCTGGGCTTTGGATCAGAATTTATTCCCATTTATCAGCGACATCCGCACTCGAATATGTATGCCATTTGTCAAAGGAATAAAGAAAATTTGAACAAACTGGGCGATGCTTTTCAAATAGAAAAAAGGTATGATGATTATGACGAATTGCTTAAAGATCCCAATATTGATGCCGTACATATAAATTCGCCTATTCCAAATCATGCGGAACAAACCATAAAAGCGCTTAAGGCAGGGAAACATGTGGCTTGCACTGTGCCTATGGCTACTTCAGTGGAAGATTGTATGGAAATCGTTAAATTATCAAAAGCTACAGGTAAAAAGTACATGATGATGGAAACGGTGGTTTATAGCAGGGAGTTCCTCTTTGTCAAAGACCTATATGAAAAGGGGGAATTAGGTAAAGTTCAATTCCTAAAGGCTTCCCATCAACAGGATATGGACGGTTGGCCAGACTATTGGCCGGGTCTTCCTCCTATGCATTATGCTACGCATTGCGTAGGACCCGTTGCAGGTTTGTTGAAGTTAGAAGCGGACTATGTGTCCTGTTTTGGTTCAGGAACCATCAGTAAGGAACTGGCGGATATTCATCATTCTCCTTTTTCAGTGGAATCAGCACATATTAAGTTTAAAGACAGTGATTTAAGTGCTTATGTATATCGTTCTCTTTTTGACCTTGCTCGTCAATATAGGGAAAGTTTTGAGGTTTATGGCACGAAAAAATCTTTTGAATGGCCTTTAATCGAAGGGGAAGATGCTGTTATTCATACTGCTAAAAAGGAAGAGCATGAAATTCCAGAAAGAGTGAAAGTGCCTGATTTTGCGCATTTGCTTCCAGCTGAAATACAGAATTTTACCACCCAGGGTGTTTATGATATAGCAGAAAATACGCACCTAAGTTTTACCCAAGGTGCTGGTCATGGTGGATCTCACCCGCATTTGGCCCATGAATTTTTAATGGCTTTGATTGAAGACAGAGATCCTTTTCCCAATGCCTGGGAGTCTGCTAACTGGACATCCGTCGGTATCCTTGCCCATGAGTCGGCTATGAGGGGAGGTGAAATCATTAAATTACCTGATTTCAAAGCAGCCTTTTCCTGATTTTTAATCCGTTTTGAACTTACAATGTTCTTACCTGTCAAATAACATTTTTATGAAAAAAATATTCTTTCTCGCACTGGTTTTGTCTGCTTTTACCGCAATGGGTCAGTCTGCAAGACGTTTAGAAATTCTTTTCCTCGGAGATAATGGTCACCATAAACCCATGGAACGTTTGCCTTCTATTATGGCTGCCTTAGGGGATAAAGGGGTCAATTTTACCTATACAGATCAGCTGGAAGATTTGACATTGGAAAATCTTAATAAATATGATGCCCTGCTTATCTATGCCAATTGGGACAGTCTTCCTCCCCATTTGGAAAAGGATTTGTTAGCTTATGTCTCCAGCGGAAAAGGCATTTTACCCATCCATTGTGCTTCCTATTGCTTCAGGAATTCTGCAGAATATGTCAAAATGGTGGGTGGTCAATTTTGGAGACATACCATGGACTCGATTGAAGCAAAAATTATTCAGCCAGATCATTTTATCATGAAAGGTCTTCGACCATTTAAGGTTGTTGATGAAACCTATTTACATGATCACCTTCAGGACGATAATAATGTCTTGGCGGAACGGGAAATAAAAGCAGATCAATTTAAAGATAAACCGGGGGTCAAAACGGAGCCTTATACCTGGACTCGTAACTATGGGAAAGGTCGTGTTTTTTATACCGCGTATGGTCATGATGAACGTACCTGGCAAAATACAGATTTTCATGAACTGATCTATCGGGGTATTCTTTGGGCAGTGAACGACGAAGCAAAGTCGTCTCATGCCTCCTTGAAACCAGCTCCATTTGTTTACAGAGAGGCAAAATTGCCGAATTATGAAAAAAGGGAAGGTACCCAATACAGGCAAGATCCGCTTTCTCCTGAAGAGAGCAGAAAACATATTCAGGTGCCAATGGATTTTAATATGGAACTATTTGCCGCTGAACCCGATGTAGTGCATCCTATCGCTTTTTCCTGGGATGAAAAGGGGAGGATGTTCGTTCTCATTACCAAAGATTATCCTAATGAAAGAAAGGATAACGGAGGAAGCGATTATATACTGATTTGTGAAGACACTAATAAAGACGGAAAAGCAGATAAATTTACCCGTTTTGCCGATGGATTAAGTATCCCAACGGGTATGGTTTTTAGTAATGGCGGTCTCGTCGTTTGCCAGGCGCCTGATATGATTTTTCTTAAAGATACCGATGGAGATGATAAAGCCGATGTGAAAAAGGTCTTGTTTACTGGCTTTGGCACCTTTGACACCCATGCAGGTCCTTCCAATTTACATTATGGTTTCGATAACTGGCTTTGGGGTTCAATAGGATATTCAGGCTTTAAAGGGCTAGTAGGGGAAAGTAAAGATACACTTAGGTTCGCTCAAGGCTTTTTTCGCTTTAAACCAGATGGAAGCAAGTTGGAATTTATGACTAATACCTCTAATAATACCTGGGGTCTTGGATTTAATGAAACGGGCGATGTTTTTGGCTCAACCGCTAATAACGCTCACGGTTGGTATATGGCTATTCCAAATCATTACTATCCGTCTGCTTATGGTGTAGATAATGGAAGTAGAAGTACGGATACCCATAAGGATATGAAAACCATTACGCCAAAAGTAAGGCAAGTGGATGTTTTTGGCGGATATACTGCCGCTGCAGGTCATAATGTTTATACCGCCCGTGCATTTCCCAAAAAATACTGGAATAATATAGCCTTCGTAGCAGAACCTACCGGGCACGTTCTACACCAGAATATTTTAACAAAAAAAGGTACTAATTATAACGATACGGAAGGATTTAATCTGATGGCGGGTGCCGATGAATGGTTTTCTCCGGTATTTGCTGAAGTTGGTCCCGATGGTGCCGTTTGGGTAGCCGATTGGTATAGCTTTATCATTCAGCATAACCCAAAACCTGATGGATTCATTATGGGTCAGGGAAATGCTTATGAAACCGAATTAAGGGACTATACCCATGGTCGTATTTACCGCGTGCAACACAATGCTGCCCCTGCTTATTCGCCTCTTGCGCTTTCTATTGATAATCCAAAAGAGTTGGTTAAGGCACTTAAAAATAGTAATATGTTTTGGCGAAACCATGCCCAGCGTTTACTAGTAGAGAGAAATAATAAGGATATTATTCCAGATTTATTGGCATTGGTTAATGATTTTTCCGTGGACGAAATTGGGATCAATGCCCCGGCAATTCATGCTCTTTGGGTATTACATGGACTAAATGCCATAGAGGGAAATGTTTTGGATGCCTTACTTAAAGCATTGAAACATCCTTGCCAAGGAGTACGAAAAACCATTTTACAATTGCTTCCCGCTACCAGCGAAATGGCAAATTATCTGATCGATAACAAGTTAATAGAGGATAAGGAACCGCTCGTAGTCCTGAACACTTTATTAGCTATTAGCAAAATGCCTTTAGATGAAAAATCTAAGTCTTTTGTATTGAATGCTTTGGAAAATTCCAACGATATCGAAGACCGTTGGATTCCAGATGCTTATGCTTGTATTATTGGAAAAAATGTGGATTTACTGCATAAGATTTTTGACGATCAGGTTAAAAAAGCTTCAGAAAAGGCGACCGAAAAGGCTCAGGAACACGCAGCGCACCAGCACGCAGGTATGAATATGTCTGCAGAACCTAAAAAGATGGCGACTTCTAATCTAAATAAACCTGATTTAATTATAAGTAATATTAAAATTGATCCTTCGAATCCTGCGCCTAGAGACAGGATAAACGTTTCTATTGAAGTAACAAATCAAGGTGATGTAGCAGTACAAAAAGGAGTGGTTTTACCCCTTAATATTCGTTTTTCAGGAAAGGGACAAGTAATAGATTTAGTAAGCCAAGTGCATGCAGAAGGGGTAAAACCGGGAGAAACTGTTACCATTACAAAAAATACCAATGGCCCATGGTCTGGTAATATTTCATTTGCAGGTGAATTTGCAGGTGATTATAATATTTCAGTCAGTGTCGATAAGGATAATTCAATACTGGAAAGTCTGGAAAATAATAATAGCCTAGCTAAGAAGGTTTCTTTCGTTCTGGCACAAACCATGCCCCAGTTTGTATTAGCAAAAAGTGTTAAATCACATGTATCTTTAGCTGATGTGACTACCGTAATCGCTTATTTGCAGAAGGCAAAAAAATTAGATGCCAATGGATTTGATGCAATTTTAAAAGCGGTCAGTGAAGGATGGAATTATAGAAAAAAAGTAGTTGTTCCAGCTACAGAAATCCCTTTTTTAAATAGTTTGCTGGCATCCTCATCAGGGGTAAATAAAGACAGATTGACCAGGCTCATGCAAGCCTGGGATATATTGAAAAAGGAGGAAGCTAATGACCCAAATGTACAAGTTGTTAAAATAAAATCCTTGCGGGAAATGATGCAATATGATGTAAAATCATTTACCGTTTCTGCTGGAAAAACGGTGGAAATAGTTTTTGAAAATCCAGATGCGATGCAGCATAATCTGGTTATTGGAAAACCAAAGTCCTTGGAGAAAATTGGAAAAGCAGCTGATAAAATGATTACCGATCCAAATGGCGCTACAAATAATTATGTACCTGAAATGCCGGAAATTCTTTTTTCAACCGCTTTAGTAAACCCAGATCAAACGGTAAGGTTAAGATTTACAGCTCCGTTGAAACCTGGTGATTATCCTTATATATGTACTTTCCCTGGGCATTGGCGATTAATGAATGGCGTAATGACCGTTAAATAAATAAATTACTTCCAGGAAAAATTTAAATTTTTGGCTGACAAATTAATGCTTTGAGTTTGAAAGGGCTTCCATAAATTGGAAGTCCTTTTTTAATAATTTTCGTGCCAGGAAAATAACTTGTCGACAATATTTTTCATCTCTTTTTCCATATAATTTATCAATGAAAGGGAAATAGGTCCATGTTTTTTTCCTTTTAGCCATATTAATTGCCAGGTTGATTTAATGGGCAACCCATCTATGGGTATTACATGAAGTTCTTTATTAATCAATTCTTGTTTAATACCAATCAAAGGCATGATTGAATACCCAAATCCAGCAAGTATAGCCTGTTTAACCGCTTCATTAGAGGTTAATTCCATTTTCTTAAATACTTTTATATCATTTCTGTCAATAAAATTTTCCATAATTTGACGTGTACCGGATCCTTGTTCCCTGAAAATTAATGGAAGTGATTTAAAAAAATTCTTTACAGTTTGATCTTTTTCAATGGAGATGGGATCTTTACCAACCAAAAATAATTTATTCTGCAAAAGGTCCAAATGTTCTGTTAGAATGGTCTTTGGAGGTTTAGAAACGAGCGCAAAATCTATCTCATTTCTATTGAGACTTTCTACTACTTTATTCATGTTTGTTACATCCATAGTTAATTCTATGCCAGGATGTATCTTCAAAAAATCAGATATAAAATAAGGTAAAACATATTTTCCTGTAGATACGGTACAGATGGTTAAACGGCCAGATAATTGGCCTTTATAAGCCATTGTCTTAAAATTTATGGCTTGAACCTGATCTAAAATATTTTCCACCGATTCTGCAACTTCGCGTCCAAAAGCAGTGATGTATATTCTTCTTCCTATAACCTCTGTTAAAGGGATATCAAATTGTTCCTGGAAGTTTCTAAGCTGTATAGATACTGCGGGTTGGGTCAGATTAAGTTCTTCGGCCGATTTTGTAACGCTTTGTGTCTGGGCTACTTTTAGAAAAATCTGAAGTTGATTTAATGTATAATTCATAAATTGTGCTTATTTAACTAATGGTAAATATAAATAAAAAAGTATGTATTAAAACTAATATAAATTTTTATTTAAAAAAATATTTATTTTGTTAATAAATTAAGTGTTTAAGTTTCCCTGATTTTCAAATGATTCACGCTGCGTAAAAAATCTTCTGACCACTTTGCGTACAATGTGCTGAACCTCCGTGTACTACGGCTTAAAATAATCTCTTTTATCCAGTGTAATCTCCCTTATTCTTTCACCTCAATCTTCTCATCGGATAATTGTCTTTCATATAAATCTAAATAATACGGACTTATCTTCAATAACTCCTCATGTGTTCCCACATGAGCAATCTCGCCATCTTGAAAAACCAGAATTTTGTCAAAATTTAAATGGGCATAAATTCTATGAGAAATAATAATAGCCGTTTTACCTTTCAATACCGTTTGGAAGTAACTTAGAATTTGATTTTCAGTATGACTATCTACAGCGGATAAACAATCGTCTAAGATAAGGATTTCAGGATCTTTTAATAAAGCGCGGGCAATGGATACTCTTTGTTTTTGGCCTCCACTTAAGGTAATTCCTCTTTCACCCAAAATGGTATTTAATCCGTTTGGAAAAGTTTTTATTTCCTCTGTGAGAGAGGCGTTTAAGATGGCATCTTCCATTTTTTGTTCATCGGCATTGGGATTACCAAAGGCAATATTCTCTCTCAAGCTTTCAGAAAAAAGAAATACATCTTGAGGAACATAACCAATCTGTTCCCTAAGTCTTCCCAAATTTAAGGATTTAATATTTACGCCATCAAAAAGGATTTCACCTTCTGTACTATCATACATTCTTAGTAATAATTCAGCAAAAGAGGTTTTTCCTGACCCAGTTTTTCCGATGATAGCTACTTTTTCACCTACTTTAATATGCAAGTTTAGATTTGTTAGGGCTCTGATACCCGTATCAGGATAAGTCAGGGTTACCTTTTTAAATTCGATATCTCCTTTGATTTTAAAACTTTCTATACTTCCTGAAAGTATGGTAGGCTGCGTTAGCATAAATTCATTTATCCGTTTTTGACTTGCGGAAGCCTGTTGAATAATGGAAGCGATCCAGCCAATGGAAGTTACCGGCCAAGTCAACATGTTAACATAAATAACAAATTCTGCAATATTTCCCGTTGAAATACTCCCTCTAACAACTAAAGTGCCACCAGCATAAACGGTTATTAATGTACTGATTCCAATTAATAAAATCATTAAGGGGTAGAACAATGCATTTATTTTAGCTAACGCAACAGATTGCTGCTTATACTGCTGACTTTGCTTAGTGAAAAAACCAAGCATAGAATTTTCCTGGGTATAGGCCTTTACCACCCTGATTCCAGCATAAACTTCTTGTGCCGTATTGTTTAAAACAGCTAACTGTTGTTGTATTTCTTCACTCTTCTTATGAATCAAATCACTTACATAATATATTGAAATAGAAAGAATGGGTAAAGGAATGAGGCAAAATAATGTAAGTTCAAGACTTACATTTACCATAGCATAGATAACAAAAACAAATAAAGAGATAAGATTAATACCATAAAGAATAGCGGGACCCAAATACATGCGCACTTTATTCACATCTTCTGTGATTCTTGCCATCAAATCGCCCGTTTTATTGCGCTTATAAAAAGCTAAATCAAGAACCTGGTAATGGTCAAAAATTTCCTTTCTCATATCATATTCCATCAGTCGGGACATGACGATGATGGTTTGTCTCATGAAATACATGAATAAGCCCATCAGGCCTGCAAAAAGAAGTACAAACAGGCCGAATAAAAGCAATTGCTTACCCAGGATTTTATTTAACCCAATTTGTAAACTTGAATTTTCAAAATTTCGATATAGACTTAGGTTGTTGACAACCAGATCAAGCGCTTCCCGAATGGCCTGAGGTTGAAGGACCCTGAAATAATTAGATAGGGAAACAAAAAATATCCCTCCCAGAAAATGCCAGCGGTATTTCCAAAAAAAGTGATTCAAAACATATAGATGATTCATCTAATCTTTTTTCAATTGGATTTTTTTCAAAATAAAAAAAACCAGTCTCTTGGAGGCTGGTTTTTGGTGGAGATAATGGGATTCGAACCCATGACCTCTTGCATGCCATGCAAGCACTCTAGCCAACTGAGCTATACCCCCTTAATATGTGCTGCGAATCTAAGTAATTAAGATAGATTTTCCAAAAAATCACTAATTTTATTACGTTGATGTTTAGAATTAAAAATCAAAAAATTTAATTGGTTATTAATTCATTGCAATATTTTTGCAAAATATTGCAATTATTCATGCAAATTGCTGTAAATTGCCATATAATGTTAAATTATGGAAAGAATTACAGAAATGACTTCTATCTATCGACATTTAGATAATATGTCGGTTAATGAGTTGTTGGAGAATATGAACAGTGAAGATCGAACAGTACCTGAAGCTGTGGGTAAAGCTATTCCCCAAATTGAAAAATTAGTCCAGGCTATTGTTCGAAAAATGAAGAGTGGGGGTAGATTATTCTATATTGGTGCAGGAACTTCCGGTAGATTAGGTGTTTTAGATGCCTCTGAGTGTCCTCCAACTTACGGAGTTCCCAAAGAGTGGATTGTTGGTATTATTGCCGGTGGTGATGTTGCCTTAAGAAATTCTGTTGAGGCCGCTGAAGATAGTTTAGAACAAGCTTGGCTCGATTTAAAAGCTTTTGACATTAATGAAGATGATGTAGTAGTAGGTATCGCCGCCTCAGGTACAACGCCTTATGTTATTGAAGGCTTAAAAAGATGCAAAGAATCTGGTATTTTGACTGGCTGTATTACCTGTAATCCTGAGTCTCCATTAGCTTCCGTATCTGATTTTCCTGTTGAAATAATTACCGGACCAGAATTTGTTACCGGTTCCACCCGCATGAAAGCGGGAACTGCCCAAAAATTGACTTTAAATATGATTAGCACAGCTGTTATGATTCAATTGGGAAGAGTTTTAGACAATAAGATGGTTGATATGAAGCTGAGTAATGCTAAATTGATTGACAGAGGGGTAAAAATGATTATGAAATATTTAAATATTCCTTACGAAGAAGCAGAGGAGTTATTGCATAAAAATGGAAATGTTCGAAATGTCTTAAAAAATCATTCTCAGAATCTAACCCTTAATTCTTAATGAGTACAAAACTTGGGTCAAAAAACATCCTGATTGTTGAAAGTGGAGCTACAAAAGCTAATTGGGTACTGCTTTCTGACAAGATGCCCGTTTTTAAAGAGAAATCACTGGGTTTAAATCCTTATTTTCTAAATGACGAGGAAATGTTGAGTCAGTTTTATGCCGTTAAGAAAAATATTCCTCAGAAAATTGATTTTATTTATTTCTATAGCACAGGTTGTGGTGCTGATGATCAAAAAATCAGAGTCTCTCATTTGCTTGATAAGGTATTTAATCCTGAAAATGCTTCCGTCGTAGATACCGATATTATTGCCGCTGCCCGTTCTATTGGACCCAATAATAGTGGACTTGTTGGCATACTAGGTACTGGTTCCAACGCCTGTCTGATAAAAAATGGGGATATTGAAGCCACGGCAGGAGGATTTGGATTTATTTTAGGTGATGAGGGCAGTGGTGCTGCCTTAGGTTTATCTCTTATTCGAGGTTGGTTAAATAATGAACTACCCGTTGAAATTCAAATACTGGTAGATAAAGAGCTAAATTTAAAGAAGAGTGAAATATTTCAGGCGGTATATAAAAACCCTTTTCCAAGCAGGTATCTGGCAACCTTTGCAACTTTTTACTTTAAACATAATCAATTAACCTGGGTAAATGACGTAGTAAAGTTGCAATTTAATTTATTTATAAAAAGATATTTTTTAAGCTTAATTAAAGAAAATCAAGAAGTCAAAGTATATTTTATAGGGTCCGTAGCCTATTATTTCAGGCCTTTAATGGAAGATGTTTTGATAGAAAATAAGCTTCTCTTAGGCGGCATCGTAAAAGATCCAATGGATGGATTAATTCATTTTCACTCTGAAAATTAGTTTTTAACTTATCATTATTGCAATTTATAGGTTATAATTTGAAATATTATGGCAATAAGTTGCAATAAATAGCGAAATAAGTAATTATTTTAATTTTTTATTCCTTATTATTGCATAAGCTTGAAACTTTATATTTTTTTTAATAAAACGGATCCTATTATCTAACCACTTATTTTTTTTAATTCGCTGGCAATCTATTCAAAAAAAATTGAGTAGATTGCCTTTTTTATTCCATCCAACATGCTAAAAAAAGAAAGACTATCGCTGATTTTACGTGAAGTGAATATTCATAATAAAGTGATTTTATCTGATTTAAGTCAGAAATTATCTGTTTCGGAAGACACTATCAGAAGGGATCTTCAGGAACTTGCCGATGATGATAAATTAATTAAAGTTAGAGGTGGGGCGCTAAGTAAATCATATCAGGCTTATTCTTACAGGGAAAATGATATTTATGCCTATCAAGAGAAAACGATTATTGCCAGAAAGGCCATAAGTATGCTCAGAGATGATATGCTGGTGCTTATTTCAGGTGGTTCTACCAATTTGGAAATAGCCAGAATTCTGCCTCCGGAATTACGCGTTACTTTCGTTACAGTAAGCTTGTCAACTGCAATGCAATTAATGGAACACCCCAATAGTGAAACGCTTTTTATAGGTGGGAATCTCTCGAAAAATGCAAAAATTGCCGTTGGTGGTGAAGTCGTTCAGCACTTAGGTGAAATAAGACCCGATATTTGCTTTTTAGGCGTTAATGGGATCGATGCGAAAGAAGGGCTGACGGAACTTGACATGGAAATTGTGACCGTTAAAAGAGCGATGATTAAAGCTTCAAGGAAGGTTTTCGCTTTGGCTATTTCTGAAAAATTAAATTCAGTAAGAAAAATGAGGGTTTGTAACCTTTCTGAAATTGATGGCCTTATCACCGAACTTAATCCGGAAAATCCAATATTGGCGCCTTATCAGAATTTAAAAATTCAAATTATTTAATGCCGGATTTAATTGGGATCTACATCTATCACAAAGCGTACGGAGGAATAAGATTTTTTATTTCGCAGCAATTGTTGTGCTTCCAAAAGCCTGTCCTTAGCCTCTTGTAAGCGAAGATTCCCGTTATCCAGTTTGATAAGTATGTCTATCAGATAACTATTTCGAACCCTGCCAATATAAGGAACAGCAGGTCCTTTCAATCGGTCACCGAAAATGGGGATTAAATATTCCTTTAACCAGATAGCCGCGTTATTTACCGTTTCAGGGTCAACATGTTTCAAGGAAATCCTTATAAGCCTTTTAAAAGGAGGGTATTGAAATTGTTCTCTTTCACCAAGTTCTCTTTCGTAATATCTTTCCGTTTGATTTTCTAAAATATCAAGGAGTACCGGATTAGCCACATTCATAGCTTGTATAAATACATGCCCTTGACGGGCTCTTCTTCCAGCTCTGCCACTAACCTGAGTCATCAATTGAAAGGCTCTTTCCCCAGCTCTAAAATCGGGATATTGCATTAACTGGTCGGAACTTAATATACCGACCATCCCTACATTGGCAAAATCTAATCCCTTCGTAACCATCTGTGTACCAATAAGAATATCGAGTTCACCTTCTTCAAATTCCTGAATTAACCGGTTATGGGCAAATTTAGATTTCACCGTGTCCATGTCCATTCTTGCTATTCTGGCTTCAGGCAATATCACTTGTAATTCTGCTTCCACTTTTTCAGTTCCAAATCCTTGAAGTAAAATATCTTTGCTGCTACAGGCAGGACATTGGGTCGGTGCCGGGGTGAAATATCCACAGTAGTGACACTTCAATCCTTGCCTCGATTTATGATAGGTCAAGCTGACATCGCAATGAACGCATTCTGAGTGCCAGCCGCAAGTAGTGCAACGCAGGGTAGGGGCAAACCCTCTGCGGTTTTGGAATAAAATGATTTGTTCCTTATTCGCCAGCCGCTCTCGTATAGCTTCAAGCAATGTTTCAGAAAACTCCTGAATCATTCTTTTATTTTTCTTTTCCTCTACCAGATTTATGATCGTTACTTTTGGAAGAATGGTGCCACCATAGCGCTCATCGAGTTTCACCCAGCCATATTTTCCAGATTTACTATGATAATAGGTTTCTAAAGAAGGTGTTGCAGTTCCTAAAATAACAGGTGATTTCCAAATATGTGCCAGATAAATGGCAGCATCGCGACCTTGATATCGAGGATTTGGATCATTTTGCTTATAAGATGGATCATGTTCCTCATCGACAATGACCAGTTTTAAGTTGGAAAATGGCAAAAACAGCGATGATCTAGCACCTACCAGTAAGGGTTTTCCATCTTTAACCTGTTGCCAGCTTTCTACCCGCTGTTTGTCCGACAATCTGGAGTGATAAACAAGAACTTTGTCATGAAAGATAGCATGTAATCTACTGGTGATTTGATTCGACAAGGCTATTTCAGGCAATAAATATAAAATTTGTCCTCCCTGGTCAATAACCTCCTGCATAAATTTCATGTAAATCTGCGTTTTGCCACTACCCGTTATTCCTTGCAGGAGCACAACTTTATTTTCATGGTGGAATTTTTTTATGTCATCAAATGCTTCCACTTGCTTAGGGGTTAAGCTTATTTCATTATCGCTTTTATTGGCATCATTCCATATCACTTTGTTTAAAAGGGCTTCTTCAATCTGGAAAATATTTTTCTTAACCATTGCCAGTAAAACACTTCCTTCAACCCCAGATCTCTTCAATAACTCTTTTCTTGTAACTTGACCTTTTTCTTTCTTCAAAAGGAAAAAGGTCAAGAGTAATTGCTCTTGCTTAGGAAATTTACTGATCTTCTCAAAAAGTTTTCCTATTAATTCCTGTTGAGATAAATAGGGCTCCTGAAGATGCACAAAAAAAACAGATTGTGGTTTGTAGGGGTCTTTAAGTTCTTCTTTTATCTCTATAAATCCTTTCTCAATTAGATTTCTTACAATATGATAAATGGTTTTTATTCCCAGCATGTCCTGAATATCCTGTAGATGAAGGAACTCCCTGCCAGAAAGTGCTTCGATAATTAAATACTCTTTATCTGGAAGTGATAGTGGGTCAAAAGGAAGTTGTGGTAATAAAATAATTAAGGATTCACTGGATAATTTTAGATTTGAGGGAAGGGCAGCCTGCATAATCTCACCCATACTACAACAATAATAGGAAGATAACCATGTCCAAAATTGTATTTGGCGTAAATTGACTAAAGGGCGTTCATCAATTAGACTCAATATATATTTTGGTGTATATCCTTCTGGTTTTAATTGATTTAGGCTGTAAACTATAGCAGCATATCTCTTTTTTTTACCAAATTGTACTTCGACACGCATCCCAATGGAAACCTTAGAAACCAGATCTTCAGGAATGACATAAGTATATAGCTTTTCCAAGGCTAAAGGTAAAATGACGGTACAATAGATTGGGTTGCCAGTGCTATGTAAGGAATCAGAAGTAGTGATTTCCTCTCTCATCTTTTTTTTTCAAAAATACGATAAGTAAAGGGAAAAACCTCTCCCCTTTAACTTTTCATAAATTACTAGGTTAGCTTCTTATTTTTATTATTAAAAACTGTACATTTGAACTAAGTAACTATTTACACTTAAAGTTAATGAAAATGAATATTTCAACCTCTGCTTTTGGACTTTTATTCCTCATATCATTTCTATTTATTTCCTGTACTGAAAAAGAGCAGGTAGCACCTAGAATTGATTCCACCATTTATAATATATTGCAAGGAAAATTGATGGATGCAAAACCTGGAGATGTGATTGAAATACCCGCAGGGACTTACTATTTTGACAGACCTCTTTCATTGGAGGGTATTCCAAGGGTGACCATTCGTGGCGCTGGTAAACTGAATACCGTACTCTCTTTTTTAGGCCAAAAAGTTGGGGCAGAAGGTATTAGGATTATTGCTGATTCTGTAATTCTCAGCGATTTAACGGTTCAAGACACTAAAGGAGATGCCATAAAAATACAAGACGCCACTTCTGTTACTTTAAGAAATGTGCGCACCACCTGGAGTGGGGGCCCCAAAGAAACAAACGGTGGTTATGGCATATATCCCGTTGCCTGTAAAAATGTATTAATTGAAGGTTGTGAAGCTTCTAATGCCTCAGATGCTGGAATTTATGTGGGACAATCTACAGATGTAATTGTGAGAAATTGTCATGCCCACGGTAATGTAGCAGGGATAGAAATTGAAAATTGTAAGCATTCTTCTGTTTTTAATAATCTGGCGGAAGGAAATACAGGCGGAATCCTTGTATTTGATTTACCTGAATTACCCGCTGGAAATGGTTTCGATTGTAGAGTTTACAATAATGTGATTCGGAATAATAATTTAGCCAACTTTGCACCAAAAGGTAATATTGTGGGTATCGTTCCCGCAGGAACAGGTATTATTTTGCTTGCAGCTAAATCAGTTACTATTTATGATAATCAAATTTTGGGTCATAAAACCATTGGCACGGCGATTGCCAGCTATGGCATTACCCAAAAAAAATATAAAGACGCTAATTATAATCCCTATACCTATAATATCTCATTGCGCAATAATATCTATAAAAGAGCTAATTCATTGCCAGACTGGAGAAGTGATTTTGGCAAAATGGTGATTATGCTTTTCTGGGGAAAACCTCAGGATATCATTTACGACGGAATTCTTAATCCGGAATGGTCAGGAAAAAATCCGATGTTCCTTTGTATTGAACAAAACCAAACAAACTTGCGTTTCGCGAATGTTGACGCTGGAAACGATTTTAATAAGGTTGTAACAGATCTGTCAGTGCATTTATGTAAAAAATAAAATGGGTAAAATGTCTGTTTTTTATAAATTATCTTTTTTTGCCTTTCTCACTTTCATTTTGGTGAACTGTGAACCGGTTAAAAATAGTGAAGTCCCTAAAAATAAGGAGTTCACCTTGGTTGATGTCCCTGTTCCCGACGCAATAAATTCAGATATAGGTAAATTTCCGCTTCCTTCCTTATCTGAATATGGATTTTTTGATTCTCCACTCGCTTCATTGAATCCTAGAAAATTGGTCTTGCCTTATGAACCCATCACCTCCTTGTTCACAGACTATGCCTTTAAAAAAAGATTCGTTTGGATGCCAGCAGGTGCTGTTGCTCAAATTGATGATGAAGGGGTTGTTCAATTTCCAATGGGCACCGTACTGATAAAACATTTTTATTACCCATCTGATTTTTCCAATGAAAAAGATAAATGGGATATGATGGAAACCCGACTTTTAGTGAAATCAGGAGAAGTTTGGAAAGCTTATTCCTATGTATGGAATGAAGATGATTCTGATGCTTTTTATAATCCGGTTGGGGATATATTAGTTGCCAATTTTACTGATAAAAAAGGGATTGCAAAATCAGTTGATTATGCGGTGCCCAATAAAAATCAATGCAAAAGTTGCCATAATCGCGATAATATCATCAGACCTTTAGGCCCGATAGTTCAGAATCTGGACAAGGATTTTTCCTATCCTGACGGTAAAATGAACCAGATTTCAAAATGGCAATCCGTAGGCTATTTAGCTAAAGATTATGTCGAAAAACCAAACCATAAACCTTTGGCAGATTGGCAAGATAAATCTAAATCATTGGAAGAAAGATCATTGGCTTATCTTCAAGTTAACTGCGGACATTGTCATCGCGAAAATGGTAGTGCTCATACAACAGGCCTCTTTTTATTGACTACCATGAATGATAGAAAGAAATTGGGGATATGTAAAACACCAGTTGCAGCAGGTAAAGGAGCAGGAAATTTAAAATTTGGTATTCAGCCTGGTCAACCTGAGGCTTCTATCCTCCTTTATAGAATGAAAAGTGAGGACCCGGGTGTTATGATGCCGGAATTAGGCAGAATGATTAAACATGAGGAGGGCATCCAATTGATAAGTGATTGGATTGCTTCCATGCCAAATAGTTGTGAAAAGGCTTTACAACCTTAGTTATGAACGAGTTGAAAAAAATATTGATTCAACATATCTTGGAAACGCAAGATGAAAGGTTATTGAAAATGTTATGGGATATTGTAAAATTGAATCAGGAACCAACGGAGTTTCAAAATATTGTGGAGCCTGATTTTTTAGGTCATTCAAATTTGAATGCTTCAGAAATTCAACATAGCATTGATTCTTTTTTTAACGCCCAACCTTCAAAAAACGATAATTTTTAATATGTACGAATATAAGTTTATTAGAATCAGAACGAGTATCTGGAGTGGTTTACCTAAACAAGATTACAGAAAGGTAATACAAAGTGAAGCCAAAGAGGGGTGGAGGTTGATTCAGATATTAACTCCAACGGGTATTTCGATGCTTCCAAGTTTCTATGAATTGATATTTGAACGTCTCAAAGCTGAATTTGTATGAAAAATACACTCATTCTACTAAGTATTCTATTAGTATCTATCACTATAAATGCGCAGAATTTTGAAATTTTAAGTTTAAAAGAACAAGCCGAAGTAAGGGATTCTTGGCTAAAAGAACGGTTCAAACAGGTTATCCCTCCTTTAATGAGAAGAGAAGGAATTGATATGTGGCTGGTTATTTCCAGAGAATACAACGAAGATCCTGTCATGAAAACCATGCTTCCCGCAACCTGGCTTTCCGCGAGAAGAACTACTATGCTTGTTATCTATGACAATGGTCGAGATATAGAAACTTTTTCCGTAGCGAGATATGATGTTGGGGAGATTTTTAAAAAGTCATGGGACCCGGAAAAACAACCTGATCAGTGGAAAAGGCTGGCAGAAATTATTATTGAGAAAAATCCACGTAAGATTGGGATAAATAAATCACCCAATTTTGGTCATGCTGATGGCTTGTCGGCTTTTCATTACGATAAATTAATGGAATATTTGCCGGGTTCATTTAAAAGTAAGGTTGTTCCTGCTGAAAAATTAGCAGTAGGCTGGCTTGAAAAAAGAATACCTGAGGAAATGGCGGCATATCGAAGTGTGATGCGTCTTGCTCATGAAATTATAGCACAAGGTTTTTCGGAAGAAGTCATCATTCCTGGTGTTACCAAAACGGAAGATGTAGTTTGGTGGTATCGGGAGAAAATTACTTCCTTAGGTCTCACTGCTTGGTTCCATCCAACCGTAGATGTACAGCGTGGAGAAGCAGGTGCTAACGAAGCACAAAGAGAATTTTCCAGAAGACCTGATAATTCGATCATTCAACCTGGTGATTTGGTACATGTAGATTTTGGAATTTCTTATTTAGGACTGCATACCGATACACAGGAAAATGCCTATATATGCCGCATTGGAGAGCATGACGCCCCTCCTTATCTGAAAGATGCTTTCAATCAGGGATTAAAATTAATGGATTTTCTGACTGATGCCTTTCAAGACGGCAAAACAGGTAATGAGGTTCTTAAAGAGGCATTGACTAATGCTGTCGTAGCAGGTTTGAAACCATCCATTTATAGTCATCCCATTGGCTTTCATGGCCATGGAGCAGGTCCCACTATCGGACTTTGGGATCAGCAAGATGGGGTGCCTGTTACGGGCGATTATCAGATTACTCAAGGTACAGCTTATTCAATCGAATTAAACACCCGTGTTTTTATACCAGAATGGAATAAAGAAATAAGGATGATGATGGAAGAAGATGCTTATTTCGATGGAAAAAAAGTAACCTATATCGATGGTCGTCAGGTAAATTATTTTCTAATTCCAAGACCCAAGAATTCCTGGAAATAATTAAGAATGCTAAAAAAAACATGGCGCCTGTATAAGGATGCCTTTTCAGGTATTTCCAAAGAGGTTTGGCTTCTTGCTTTAGTATCCCTAATCAATAGAAGTGGAACAATGGTTGTTCCTTTTCTAACCATTTATCTGAAAAGTAAAATGGGCTTTTCCTATCTGGAGATTGGCACCATTATGAGTGTTTTTGGTGTTGGGTCTCTGATTGGGACCTATTCCGGAGGAAAGTTGACTGATAAAATTGGCTTTTATCCAGTTCTCTTTTGGTCTCTTTTTTTAGGAGGCTTATCTTTTATTCTTCTTGGATTTTTAACTTCCTTCTTGTCCTGGTGTATAGCCATCACCATTTTAGGTATGGTTGGAGAAGCATTTAGACCCGCAATCTATACAGGTTTAGCTTCCTATTCTGAAGGATCTTATCAAACCAGAGGAACCTCGCTTATTCGCTTAGCTGTAAATCTTGGCATCTCAGTTGGCCCGGCCATTGGCGGATTTATTGCTTATAATATTGGCTTTGCAGGTTTATTTTGGGCAGATGGTCTTACCTGCATTGCTGCAGCCCTGTTTATGCGAATTTATATTCCTTATAAAAGGAATATAAAAACTAATTCATCAGAATCTTCGAAGGTTATTTTAGGCATTTCAGCTTATAAAGATTTTTACTTTCTGGTTTTTATAGGTTTTCTTATTTTTACCTCCTTAGGATTTATGCAGTTTTTCCTGCTCATTCCCATGTATTATAAAGAGCATTTTATGTTTAATGAGAGTCAAATAGGACTTATTTTAGCCTTGAATGGCATGTTAATTGTCCTTTTTGAAATGCCTTTAGTTCATAGATTAGAAAATAAAATACCTAAATTAATGCTAATTGCCTTAGGCTCAGGACTTCTTGGTCTTTCTTTTCTTATACTTATTCCAGGCTATACAGTATGGTATGTGGCTGTTTTCTCGCTCACAATATTAACACTTGGGGAGATTTTTAATATGCCTTTTGCAAATTCTTTTGCTATGAACCAGGCCTCAGAAGGTCGAAGAGGGCAATATATGGCACTTTATGCTATGGCCTATTCAATAGCTCATATTATTGCTCCTGGTATGGGTTCCTTTTTTATTCAAAATTATGGATATTCGTCTCTTTGGACTATTAATGGGTTACTCTGCATGATATCAATGGTTGGATTTTATTTCATGCAGAAAAATCCTCGTTTGAAACAAATATGATATGATTGCCGAAATTGGAATGGATGTTAGTATTGCAAAAAAATATTTGATGGAGGATCAAGTCATAGGACTACCAACGGAAACGGTCTATGGCTTAGCTGGAAATGGTTTAAAGGCAGAGGTAGTGGCAAAAATTTTTGCCATAAAAAATAGACCCTTCTTCGATCCTCTGATTTTGCATATAGGTGATTTTTCCCAGTTAAATCAATTAACAACTGCTATTCCCCGTCCATTAAATGATTTAATCCATGCTTTTTGGCCTGGGCCTCTTACTATCCTGTTGCCTAAAGCTGAAATTATACCCGATATTGTAACCTCTGGGTTGCCCAGAGTAGCCGTGAGGATGCCAAATCATGGCCTTTCTTTGGCTTTATTGAAATCTATTCCATTTCCATTGGCCGCACCAAGCGCTAATCCTTTCGGATATATAAGTCCAACCAAACCAGAACATGTTTATAAACAGTTAGGATTGAAAATACCCTATATTTTGGACGGTGGAAAATGTCAGGTTGGTATCGAAAGTACTATTGTTGGTATGGAAAATGATGACTTGGTTGTTTATCGACTTGGCGGGTTAAGCTTAGAACAATTAAGAGCTGTGTATAAAGGAAATATTAAAATAAATGTTTCCAGTTCTCATCCGGAATCTCCAGGTATGACTTTGAGCCACTATGCTCCTTCCAAACCCTTGTATTTAGGAGATAAAGCCTCCTTGCTTTCAACGGGGAGTGCGACAAACGCTGCTATTTTATGTTTCAAAGAAAAATGGGAGGAAGTAAATGCAAATCAACAATGGGTTTTATCAGAAACAGCCGATTTTGAGGAAGCTGCACATAAATTATTTTCCTTTTTAAGGGAAATAGATGAATGTGGCATGACCCATATTTTAGCAGAGAAATTACCAGATGAAGGTCTGGGTATCGCTATAAATGATAGATTATTTAGAGCATCGCAAAAATAAAGGGTACATTTTAAAACTGAAATGTATTTTTTTCGTTCTAACTCTGTATGTATTTTTAACCTTTAAATTTTACAATATGCGTAAAAATAATCTTTTTCTTGCAGCTATTTTTTCAGCTGTTATCTTTTGCTTGCCATCTATGGTTTCTGCTCAGTCAAAACCTGCAAGTCCTGCGATGGAAACATCTGCAAAAGCAGGTGGTTCTGACATCTCTATGAAATGGAGTGCTCCATCTGTTAAAGGTAGAGAAATTTGGGGTGCATTAGTACCTTTTGATAAAATCTGGCGCACAGGTGCAAATGCTGCAACTACTTTTACTACTTCTAAAAATATTAAAGTTAACGGAAAAGCTTTGGCTGCAGGAACTTATTCATTTTTTACCATTCCTGGTAAAACAGCATGGACTTTGATCTTCAATAAGCAGACAGAATTATGGGGAAGTACTGATTACAAAGAAGCTGATGATGCTCTTCGCGTTAGTGTAACACCTAAAATGGGTTCAGAAATTGCAGAACAACTAACTTTTGCTGCAAATAAAAACGGAAAAGTTACTTTCAAATGGGAGAAATTATCTTTCGAATTTGAAGTTTCTGCCGCTAAATAATATATTCTCTATATTATTTTAAAATAATAAGCGCTAGACTCCAATAGTTTAGCGCTTATTTTTTTGAAAAATAAGTTTACATTTGCTCCTCATTGGTAACGAATTATTAAGTGTGATGAAAAATTTTACTTCTCGGTTCCTCTTTACAATAATCTTATTCTCTCTTTTTACTCAAAGTTGTCATAATAAAGAGGCCATTATTCAAAATCTTTCCCACCGTTGGGCAATTGAAAAGGGTTTCAGAAATGAAAAAGAAACGGATTCATTATCTGGTCTTTACTTTCAATTTAGTAAAACAGGCGAGGTCACTACTAATTTAAACGGTCAGGACGAAAGGCTAACTTATAAATTAAATGGAGAGGATATTATTGAGATAATAGGATCTGAATTAATATTTCTGAATATCATCGAATTATCGGAAACTAAATTAATTCTTCAAACTGACCTTCAAGGTTACAATTTCAAATTTGAAATGGGGAAAGAAAAATAAATTAGGCTCCCTAAAATTTAAATTAATTTTTTGAAAGAATATCCTTTACTATTTTTTCTGCATGATCTCTGGTATTCTCAATAAAAAGTTTACTTGTTTCCATGCCTCCGCATACTACGCCAGCTATATAAACACCTTGGAGTGTAGTTTCTAAAGTTTCCTCGTTAAAGGATGGCTTACATTTCAATAGATTATCAAAATTCAATCCTAAACGAGCGAGAAAATCAAAGTCAGGTTGATAACCTGTCAAAGCAAGCACCCAGTTATTTTCTATGGAAAATATTTCTTCTTCCTTTTTAATAGTAACACTATTTTCCAATATTTCAGTTATCTGACTATTAAAAAGAGCCGTAATGCTTCCTTCTTTTATCCTGTTTTCAATATTTGGCTTGATCCAGTATTTTACTCTTGGACTTATTTCATTTCCTCTGATAATCATCGTGACATATCCTCCTTTTTGCCATATTTCTAAAGCGGCATCACAAGCAGAATTGGCAGCGCCAATGATAGTAACCTTTTGATTTATATAGCGATGTGGGTCGTCGTAATAATGTTTCACCTTAGGGAGTTGTTCTCCAGGTATGTTAAGAAGTACTGGTTTGTCATAAAAACCGGTGGCAATGACTATACTACCGCAATGGTATTCATCTTTAGTTGTTTTGACCTTATATTTCACTGATGTACCCATTGTTTCATCTGGTATAAGATCAAGAACTTCTTCGTAAGTATGATAATTTAACTGATAATGTTGAATAAGTCTGCGATAATATTCTAATGATTCCTGCCTGGTTGGTTTTTCGTTATGAGAAACAAAGGGAATTTGACCAATTTCTAACAGACGGGAGGTGGAGAAAAAAGTCATATTCACTGGAAAATGAAATAATGAATTTACAATAACCCCTTTTTCTAAAATAAGTGCAGACAAATTTGCCTTTGCGGCCTCTATGGCGCAATTTATTCCACTGGGTCCTCCACCAATAATAATTATATCCCAAAAGTTTTTCAATCCTATTAATTTTTGTCAAATATAAAGATTTTGAAAAGAGAAAACGTCAATTTAAATATCTTTACCATTAAATTTTTCAAATGAATACCCTCGATGAACTTCATGCACTTTATGCAACCTATTTAAAGGAGAATATCTACCATCAGGAGCCAGCTACACTTTATGAGCCAGTAAATTATATATTAAGCCTAGGTGGAAAGCGTCTTCGTCCTTTATTTTCCTTAATGGCTTTTGAATTATATGACCGTAATATTAAAAAAGCCTTGTGTATAGCTCACGCGGTTGAAGTTTTTCATAATTTCACTTTAGTTCATGATGATATCATGGATCAGGCAGACATGAGAAGGGGTAAATTAACCGTTCATACCAAATATGGGGTTAATGCTGGAATTCTTTCAGGCGATGTCATGTTGATTCTCGCTTACGAATCATTACTTCGTTTTCAAATGTCAGATAAAATTCCAAACCTGGTCCGTGTTTTTAACCAATTTGCCAGAGAAGTTTGTGAAGGTCAGGAAATGGATATGTTATTTGAAACTTCTTCAGAGGTAACTCTTTCTACTTACGAAAAAATGATTTCATTAAAAACAGGAGTCTTGCTTGCTGGTGCACTCAAAATGGGCGCTATCGCTGCAGGTTCTACGAATGATGATGCAGAAAAATTATATCACTTTGGATTGAATATAGGTGTCGCTTTTCAAATTCAAGATGACTATTTAGATACTTTTGGGACGGAAGCACAGGTGGGTAAACAAATAGGAGGGGATATTATTCAAAATAAAAAAACTTTCCTTATTCTCAAGGCTTTATCGTTGGGAAATACACATCAGAAACAAACTCTAATGGACTTATTTGACCCAAAGAATGGTATCTCAGGACAGGAAAAAATTAATAAAGTAACCGAAATTTTGAGAGAACTTAGTATTCCGCAAGAAGCAAAACTTAGAAAACAGTATTACTTTGAACTTGCAATGAAGTCTTTAGACGAAGTTCAGGTTTTACAGGAAAAGAAGGAATTATTAAGAAAGGTAGCGTTTCAATTGTTAGAAAGAGAAAATTAATCTGCTTAGTTCCTTACTTTTTTGAGCCAATCAAACGTTGATTGATCTGTAAAATAGACTGAATACCAGCCTTGCTTTTCATGGGGAGGATCTCCAATATAATCATCTCCTGATTGCCAGTAGGTCTCAGCTTGACGAGGTCGTCCTTCCCCTCCAATAGCCCAGAAATTCATGCCTCGGTAAGGAGAATTTGGATTACCTAAGGTAGTTTCGTATAAAAATTGATAAAATTTATTTCTCATCAAAACTTCTGTGTCTGCTTGATAGCTACCTCCGTCCCGGGCAAGTCCAAATTCTTCGAGTACAATGGGTTTACCAGATAATATGGCTGCTTCCGCATTTTTATCTAAATACTTTTTAGATTTAATTTTAGTAGATTCAAAGGATTCATCTGGATTTTTAGGTGAATACCAGCTCCAGTTTTCAGGCCATAAATGAACAGTAAGATAATTTATATTCTTCAAAGAAGCTGTTTTATGATAAGTTGTTCCAACCAAATGATCTAAAATTCCTTCATTTCCAATACAAATAAGATGGTTCGCATCTAATTTTCTGATAAGATCACTTGATTTTTTAACCCATTTAACATATTTTTTATCATGTCCAAACTCTCTCGGTTCATTAGCCAATTGCCAGGACATGATGGTTGCATCGTTTACATACAAGGTATTAGTGATCGTATTTTTTCTGCTGACGACCTTGTTAAGTAGCTCAAAATATAGTTTTTCAGCCTTTGGTAGCGTGTAAAATCTAGCAGAAAATCGCATATAAGTATCCCATCCATGTTCTTCGGGGTAGGGTATTTTTTCGCCAGTAAACCAGGAAACATATTGAGCCATACCTCCAGACCAATAGAAAAAATTATTGAGGCAAAGAACGGCCTTCATATTTCTTTTAGCCATTTCGGCAAGTACGAAATCAAGACCAGTCAGAATATCTTCGTTCCAATTACCCATTGATTCTTGTAACGTTGGGGTGATTCTAAACGGTTCCGTTGACGGACCTTCTCCCGATGCCATCAATCGAAGATTTAATACACCTGCTTCTTTTAAAAAATCTAATTCTCTTACTATTCGTTCTTTCCCTTTTTCATCAATGGCTACAAAAGCAGCATACCAGTAATTGGCTCCGATGTAGGAATAATTCATATTATCTAATCTAAAATCACCTTTTTCAACCTGAACAAAAGAAGATTTATCAACCACTTGAGCACTAAGACGATAACAAGAAAGAACGAATAGAAAGAGAATTAAACGCATAGATTAGTTTTTAAGAAATACGACACCGAACTTTATCTCCAGAATATCATCTGTTTTAACTAACATAAAGGAAGGGCGCTCAACATCAAATTCCGTCATCGAAACGGGGAATCCGCCACTCACAGTAATTTCCTTACCTGCCATTTTGTAGTCGGCTTCAAATGTAATATCTTTTGCTTTGCCGTGGAAATTTAATTTCCCACTTATTTTTAATTTCCCTTCTTTTTGCTGTTCTATTAAAGTACTGCTAAAAGTAACTTTTGGAAACTTAATGGCTTCCAATACCTCCAGACCATGACTGTCTCTACTTGAATTTTCACTGTCAAAATCGGCAACATTAGTGCTTACAGCTACTTTTTTAAATGTTTTCGTATCACCATCGTAGATTAACAGACAATCTACCTTTTTACTGGTTCCAGTCCATGCATGGAGTGCATGATTCGCGCTGTATGAAAGGTATGATTTTGATTTATCAGCTCTGAGCGTTTGATCAACAAGCGCAAAAGAAGAAAAAAACATAAATCCTAAGGATAGGATTAAAAAAGAGACTATTTTCATTTTGTTATTTTTAAAATTTCATTACTAACATGGCACCGAAAAAGCTTCCAAAGGCAGTGAATGCTGTAGCCCGGTGTAAAGATTTTATTTTAGGATTTTCAGCACCATCCGATAATAAATTAGTAGCAATCATTGCTGACAAGTGAATTACGGCTAAAGTTTTATGCATTTTTATGCCATTTAAACCTTTTACTTGACGATTTATTAAAGGCGGAGGAGTAAAAAGACTGAGTCCAGCAGTGGTAAAATAGGTGATGTTCACAGCTGCACCTAAACTTTCATGAAGGTCTTTTATTTTACGATCGCCACTATATAATTTAGCTCCAACTATTCCCTGTGCAACCATACCTGCTAAGGTAGCAAAACCTAAAACCTGATGGGTGACAAGCATTCCACGTCGTATTTTTAATTCTGTTTCTCTACCCTGATCAGTCAAGGGAGCTATTTTTAATGTACGCATTAATCCATTTTCGCCCCAAAGAACTCTCTGCGTAAATATCATACGCTTTGGAATTAATTCTGTTGGTTCTTCACTTCCCAATTGAAGTAATAGGTCAAGGGAATCTGTTTGAGAACTTACGTTTAACGAAAAGTAAAAAGTAATCC